>Ga0164315_10000722_pt1 | contig 23639 bp, 26 predicted proteins | sample GuaBasSedimGuay6_FD_113737 | JGI IMG/M metagenome (GOLD analysis project Ga0164315, IMG submission 113737) | Subseafloor sediment microbial communities from Guaymas Basin, Gulf of California, Mexico - Guay6, Core 4569-2, 0-3 cm | ecosystem: Environmental > Aquatic > Marine > Hydrothermal vents... | reverse complement strand
GAGTTCACGCTGCGCAAGGCTCCCATATGAATCTGCATCACCCAGCCGGCGGCGGCGTCCATCCTGCCGCAGCTTTCCATGACGGCACTTCTCAGCAATAGGATTTCATCCTCGCCGGGCATCTTGCCGCCCAGGGCTTTCTTCAGTACCGAGTCGGCAGTCTTTGGGCTCCAGTCGATTCCCGGGACGAATTCCACACCGTGATCTGACACCCGGCAGCCGTTTTCATGGAAGAACGCGTGGCGGAACATCAGGACTTCCACCAGGTCTTCCCAACAGCTGATTGAGGTGTTGGCCGAATCTCCCAGGCGTTTGATGTAGGCTTTCCACTCTTCAAGGCTGCTGAAGTTATGGGCTTTATCCGGGCGGAAGGCCGGGAACATTTTTACCTCCGGTGACCCCTGGGCGCGGTGAGCCTGATGCTCTGCCAGATCGTCGGCAGGGTCGTCGGTGGTACAGACCGTTTCCACGTTCATCATCTTCAGCAATCCCCGGGCGGAGAATGCCGGGTCGGCCAGTTTTGCATTGGCCTCGTCCCAGATTTTATCGGCGGTTTCCGGGGAGAGGAGTTTCTCAATGCCGAAGTAACGCCGGAGTTCCAGATGGGTCCAGTGGTAGAGGGGATTCCCCAGGGTCTGGGGGACGGTGGCTGCCCATGCGTCGAATTTCTCTTTCGGAGAGGCATCGCCGGTACAGAAACGTTCTTTCACCCCTGCGGTCCGCATGGCCCGCCACTTGTAGTGGTCGCCTTCCAGCCAGGCCTCATACAGGTTTGCGAACTGCCGGTTCCCGGCGATGTCTGCAGGGGGCAGGTGGTTGTGGTAATCGATAATGGGTTGCTTCGCCGCCACATCATGGTACAGCCGCCGGGCAGTATCCGTACTGAGAAGAAAATCATCGTCGAGGAAGTTTTTCATTGCCATTGCCTTTAACTCCTGTACCAGGTGTATCCCCTGAAGCGAAAAGAATAATCCTCCCCGCGCCCAGGGGTCATCCAAAGAAATCCGTTAAATACCTGAGAACGCTGAGAAACCACCATCCACAGGAATCACCGTTCCATTGACGTAACCGGCGGCTTTCTCATCCACCAGCCAGAGCAGGGTGCCCAGGAGATCTTCGGGAGTACCCAGGCGGTCCTGGGGAATGTGGTTGAGGATTGTGGTGGCTCTGGGGGTCCAGGAACCATCCTCCTGAGTGAGAAGGCCGCGGTTCTGATCGGTGAGGAAAAATCCCGGGGCGATGGCGTTTACCCGGACTCCGACTTTGGAGAAGTGAACGGCCAGCCAGCGGGTGAAGTTACTCACTGCGGCTTTGGCACCGGAGTAGGCGGGAATCTTGGTAAGGGGAGTGAAGGCATTCATGCTGGATATATTGACGATGGCACCGCTGCCGGCCTCGGCCATTCCCCGGCTGAACACCTGGGTGGGGAGGAGGGTACCCAGGAAGTTGAGGTTGAAGACGAACTGTACACCTTCGGGGTCGAGGTCGAAGAAGGTGGTGAGGCCCTCCACTTCGCCTTTGAGCTGCTCCGGGAGAAGATATTCTTTGCTTGTGGTGCCTTTGGGATGATTGCCCCCGGCTCCGTTGATGAGGATGTTTACCGGTCCCCATGCCGATTCGATTTCGGTTCTGGCGGCTTCGAGACTTTCTTTTTCAAGAACGTTGGCGGCTACACCCATGGCGCTGCCTCCGGCGTCGGTGATACGCTTCACTACTGCATCGGCGGCTTCCTTGCGGAGGTCGAGTACAGCGACTTTCGCGCCGCATTCGGCCAGGGCTTCGGCAAAGGCTCCACAGAGGACACCTCCACCGCCGGTTACTGCGGCAACTTTGTTTTTCAGATCGATTTTGAATGGGACCATGTTTTTTCTCCTTTGATTAGGGGCGAGGGATCAGGGGTGAGGGGGGGCGAGGGGCGGATGGGGGAAGCATGTCCGGGTTGGGCCGGTTTGCTTCGGAGAGCAGGTGGCGTACGGGAAGTGGAAATCTTCCCCCTCCGGCCGCCCCTCGTCCCTGTCTTTTCCTCGTCTTTTCCCTTTACCTTATATGAAATGCTTGGCTGTCCGAACGTATCGGGGCAGTCCGTCCTGCATGGGGGGCTTTGTTTCTCCCTGAATCAGGGGCAGGGCGTAGCGGGTGAAATCTTCGGTGACGAAGAAACCGTCTTCTGTAATCCATGTTTTCGGGAAGAATTTTTCACCGTTGGCAACTTTTGAGAGATCGGTGAGGCCGTAGCCGCATCTGTATGGGGAGTCTGACTCTCGAACTAAGGTAACCATTTTGTCTGTTACCCCTTCCAGAGCGGCCTTTACCGCTTGTTGGCCGGCACCGTAGGCCTCTTCGTTGTCGGTGAGGCTGGAAAAATGGGCACCGGTGCGCTGAATGGTGCTGGGCATGGCGATTCGGGCTTTCACTTTGCAGTCTTCCTGAACGATGGCCTGCAGGGCCTGAGCCGCACCTCCCAGCTGAACATGACCGAAGGCATCTTTGGCGAAGTCGCCTTTGGCTTCATTCAGGAAGGAACCGTCAGGATATTTGGTGCCCTCGGATACGACGATAACACAGCGGTGTATTGTCTCCAGGTAGTGCTGAACTTTATTTGTGAAGGCGGCCCTGTTGAAGGGGACTTCCGGGAGCAGGATGATGTGGGGAGCATCCTCATTGTTTCGCCGTGCCAGTGCGGTTCCGGCGGCAATCCAGCCGGCGTTCCGGCCCATGGCTTCGATGATATTCACAGTATCGGCGGTGTACATGGCTTCGGTATCCCGGCCGGCTTCCATGGTCATGGCGGCCAGATATTTGATAACCGAGCCGAAGCCGGGGCAGTGGTCGGTTTCTGCCAGGTCGTTATCGATGGTTTTCGGAACACCCATGGCCTGCATTTCATAACCGGTGCGCCGGGCAAGTTTGGATACCTTGTCGGCGGTGTCCATGGAATCGTTGCCGCCGATATAGAAGAAGTAGCGTATATCGTGTTTTTTGAAGATGTCGATAATCTTCTGTCTCTCTTCATCGCTTTTTACTTTGTGGCGGCAGGAACCCAGGGCCGAGGAGGGTGACCAGCGGAGTTCTTCCAGGGTTTGGGGGGATTCTTTGCCCAGATCGTAGATTTCATTGTTGAGGACGCCGAGTATCCCGTTATGGGCGGCGAAGACTTTTGCGATTTGGGGGGCCTCCATTGCCGCGTGTATAACTCCGGCGGCTGAGGCGTTGATTACCGCAGTGGGCCCTCCGGACTGGGCGACAATTGCGTTACCTTTCATTTGCTTTCCTCTTTTTCGGCGATGAGTACCTCAATGCCAATTTTCCTGAGCTGGGTGCAGTAGCTGCAGCCGGAATCTGTTATGAGTATGTCCACCTCTCCCGGCCGGGCAAAAACGCTGAAGGCCCGGATATCAGCTTTGGTGGAATCGGCCAGGATTACCCGGCGTTTTGATGATGCGAGCACCTGTTTCTTCAGCTGACTTTCGATAACATTCTGGCTGGAGAATACACCTTCGGCGTCGTAACCGGTGGTGCCGACAAAGCCGGTTTCAATCTGGTAATCGCCAAGGTTGGACAGGGAGAGGGGGCCGACGAAGGAGCCGGCCTCCCGGCGGAAAGAGCCGCCGATGGTGTAGAGACTGATGCTTTCAGAATCTGCCAGGATGTTCAGAATGGGAAGGGCGTTGGATATCACCCGGACTGAGCGTTTACAATCCCTGAGCTCTTCGGCCAGGGCCTGACAGGTGGAGCCTGAATCAAGAAATATTGTGTCGCCTTCGTTTATAATGGTTGCGGCTTTCCGGGCGATAGTCTGTTTGAACTTCGGATTTTCCCTTTCTCTGATGTTCAGAGTGCGCATCCGGTTGCTGTCCTGGGCCAACCGGGCTCCACCATGGGTGCGGAGTATCAGACCCTGATCCTCCAGAAAATTTAAATCTTTACGGATGGTGACTTCAGAAACCTCAAGGCGTTCTTTGAGTTCCTGTACCGAGACGGTTCGGAGCAGCTCGACGGTTTTGAGTATCCTGCTGTGTCTGTCGATGAGAGGCATAACAACTCCGGTATTCATACTTTCTTGTAGTTTCGACAATCAGAATAAAACGAAAGTGACAAACTGTCAATTGCGGGCTTGGTTTTCAGAGTGGGAGAATGAATGACAATGCCATCCAAATAAGATAGGATATTGGAAATCGTACAACTTGATTCTATGGAGGATCTCTACTAAATGAACATTACGGTGATATTTATAAATGCTGCCGCAGTAATCGGCCTCATTATCTCGTTCTCAAAAAATAAAGAAAAAACAGTCAAATCCTTGAAAATTGCGTTGAAAAGTACTGCCAAAATGGCTCCTGCTATTCTGGTTCTCCTCATTCTGGTGGGGCTGTTATTGGGTTTCTTCAAACCGGAAACCATTTCCAGACTTCTGGGCGAACAGTCGGGTATTTACGGTATTGCTCTGGCGGCTATTGCCGGATCGATTCTTATGATTCCATCATTGATTGCCTTTCCTTTGACAGCTTCACTTGTTGATTCGGGAGCTTCCATCGCAGTTGCCGCGGCATTTATCACAACCCTTACCATGATTGGATTTGTAACACTGCCTATAGAGATTAAAACTATGGGACGGAAGTTCACTTATCTTCGGAATGGGATCAGTTTTATTGTGGCTGTGGTGATAGCCCTGATTATGGGAGTGATACTCTGATGGATAACAAAGAAATAAACCCGGGGCAGATGAAGCAGATGAAGGGTGGAAAAGGAAAAAAGAGCCCGATGAAGGGGATAATTGTCCTTGTTCTTGTAATAATAACAGCTGTTGTTCTGCTTGTACTTTACCCGGAAAACCGGGAACCAACCTATAAAGCCTCTTACAGCTTTTTTATCGAACTTATCCAGATCCTTCCCGGAGTGATGATTCTAATGGGACTGTTCTCGGTGTGGGTGAAAAATGAAACAGTAATTAAATACCTGGGACACAGCTCCGGAGTCGGCGGTCTTGCCCTGGCTTTCTTTCTTGGAATGATTCCCACCGGTCCATTGTATGTGGCTTTCCCTCTGGCAGCATCCCTGATGAAAAAAGGCGCCCGAACTGCCAATGTTGTTATCTTCCTATCGGCCTGGGCCTGTATCAAATTGCCTCAGGAGCTGGTGGAATTGAGATTTCTCGGTTTTAAGTTTATGGCTCTCCGGCTCGGCCTGACGATGGTTCTGGTTCTTTTAATGGGTTTATTTATTGAAAAGGCCGGCAGGTTTGGTGAATCCTCTGCTTCAGAGTGACTCTGCGGATGAAAAGAAAGTTTTTTTAACAGATTTTTGACGAAATCATTTGAATTATGATTTAGAGGGAATCATAATTCACTAGTCGATATATTATCGAAAGGAGATTTCCATGAAGAAATTGTTAATTCTGTTACTCGTCCTTCTCGTTGCTTCTACAGCGGTATTTGCCGGTGGGAAGAGCGAAGAACCTGCTGCTTCGGATACTGTGGCAGCAGAACCTGCAGCCCCTGTCGCTACAGATAAACTGGTGGTTTACTCGCCCAATAGTGATGGCTTGCTGAATGCAACCATTCCGGCCTTTGAAGCTAAGTATGGCGTTAAAGTGGAAGTGATTTCCGCCGGCACCGGTGAAGTCTTTAAAAGACTGGAAGGCGAAGCGAACAATCCCTATGCGGATGTTGCTTTCGGCGGTGCTTTTGCCACCTATATGAACAATGAAGCTCTTTTCCAGCCTTATGTTTCGGCCAACAACGATAACGTTATGGAAATATATCGGAACAAGGCCGGCTATATCACTTCCTACGTTCTTGATGGCAGTCTTATTCTGGTAAACAAGAGTCTTATCGGTGATATTGAAGTAAAGGGATACAAAGATCTGCTGAATCCAGCCCTCAAGGGTAAGATTGTTTCAGCCAATCCCTCAGCGTCTTCAAGTGCCTATGCCCACCTCACCAATATGCTCAATGCTATTGGTAAAGGTGACTATGAAAATGCAGAAGCCTGGGATTTTGTAAAAGCTCTCTTCACGAATACTGTGGTAATCGACAGTTCCAGTTCTGTCTGGAAGGGTGTCCGCGATGGTGAGTATACTATCGGTCTTTCCTATGAAGACCCCAGTGTGCAGCTCGTTCGTGATGGTGCGGATGTGAAAGTGATTTATATGGAAGAAGGTGTGGTTTATCTCCCTGCGGGATCTGCCATTGTCAAGGATTGTAAAAATCTGGTGAATGCCCAGAGGTTTATTGACTTCATCACTTCCTCTGAGATTCAGAATGCTTATGGTACTACTGTAACCAACAGGCCCGTTATGTCCGGTGTTGTAACTCCCGATTACATGACTCCGGTCAGTGAAATCAACATTATCGAAGAGGATATGAAATATGTCTCTGATAACAAGCAGGCACTACGGGATAAGTTTAAAGATATCTATGTAGATATTCAGGGATAAGGGAGCGGAACCGGGATATGAGTGTAGGCATCTCAATAAAGAACGCAGTTAAGAAATACGGAGAGAACACGATTATCCCGGATTTGTCTATCGAAATCCGTGATAAGGAATTCTTCACCCTCCTGGGCCCCTCAGGCTGCGGTAAAACCACCCTTTTAAGGATGATTGCCGGGTTTAATACTATTGAGGGAGGAGAGTTCCGCTTCAATGAGAAAATCATCAATGAGATGGAGGTGAGCAAACGGAACATCGGAATGGTGTTTCAGAATTACGCTATCTTTCCCCATTATACAGTCCGGCAGAATGTGGAATTCGGGCTGAAGAACAGAAAGATTCCCAAGGAAGATATCCGTATAGCTACGGAAGAATTTCTTGAGCTTATGCAGATTCTAGAGTACAAGGACCGCATGCCTGAGCGCCTTTCGGGAGGTCAGCAGCAGAGAGTTGCTCTGGCCAGAGCTCTTGTTATCAAACCCGACGTCCTCCTGATGGACGAGCCCTTATCTAATCTTGATGCCAAGCTCCGTATGGAAATGCGGCAGGTAATCAGAGACCTTCAGAAGGATGTCGGTATTACCACAATTTATGTTACCCACGATCAGGAGGAGGCCATGGCCATCTCCGATCGAATCGCGGTGATGAAAGACGGTGTTATCCAGCATGTCGGTACTCCCCGGGAAATCTATCACCGGCCGTCCAACATTTTTGTAGCCACATTTATCGGTAGAACTAACCTGATTGAAGCGGATTATTCTGCTGTAGATAAGATAATAAACATGGACGGGTTTACATTTCCCATGGAGCGGCTGACTGTTGATTCCGATCAGCTGGTTACTCTTTCTGTACGCCCTGAGGATTTCCAGATGACAGCTGATTCACCGAAAGGGAAAACCGGAGGAATTAAATGCCGGATTACCGATGAGGTGTTTCTCGGGCTGAATACTCATTATCATGTTGAGCTTCAGAGTGGTCAGGATATTGAGATTATCCATGAGTCTGAGATGAACAGCCCCTTCAAGACCGGGGATAATGTCTGGTTAACTCTTAAAAATGAGAAGATTAATGTGTTTACCCGGGACGGGAACCGGAATCTGATTCATGGGTCGTAACCCGATGGCCGGAAAGCGGCTCGACCTCTGGGGCATGGTAACTCTGCTGGTTCTGGCACTCTATGGTGTTTTTCTTATCTACCCCTTGTTCAACCTTCTTACTCAGGCCGTGGTGGATAAAGATACCGGAAAATTCACCCTGGTGTATTTTATCAAATTCTTCAGTAAACCCTATTATTTCAACACCCTTATAAACAGTTTTAAAGTGACCTTCGGTGTTACCATTCTGACTGTTATGCTGGGTACACCGTTGGCATACATCTTCACCCGGTTTGAGATACGGGGAAAGTCGCTTCTCCGCATTCTCATCATTCTCTCGTCCATGTCCGCCCCGTTTATCGGTGCCTATTCATGGATCCTTTTACTGGGACGCAGCGGTGTTATTACCCTGTTCTTTAAAAACGTCTTTGGAATTCATACGCCCAGCATCTACGGCTTTGCCGGAATACTGGTGGTTCTCACACTGCAGCTTTATCCCCTTATATTTCTCTACGTCTCCGGTGCGCTGAAAAATGTGGATAATTCCCTCCTTGAAGCAAGTGAAAACCTCGGCTGCTCGGGGATTAAACGGTTCTTTATCATTATTGTCCCTCTGATCGGGCCGACTCTGTTTGCCGGTGGATTACTTGTATTTATGCGTTCCCTGGCAGACTTCGGAACTCCGATGCTGATCGGTGAAGGTTTCAGAACCTTTCCTGTCACTATCTTCAATGAGTTTATCAGTGAGCTGGGCGGAGATGATGGTTTTGCCGCGGCAATATCCATTATTGCAATCATTATCACAACGATGATATTCCTTGTTCAGAAGTACCTTTCCAACAGGAAAACCTTCACTATGAACTCCATGAATAAAATCCGGCCGGTGGAGGCCAGGGGTTTAACCCGGATTTTTATTCACATCTATTCTTATGCACTGATCGGACTTTCCATCATGCCTCAGGTGTACATCATTTATACGGCCTTCAGGAAAGTAAACGGTACGGTGTTTGTTCCGGGTTACTCTTTCGGGAACTTCATCAATGCCTTTGACAGGGTGGGCCGCTCCATTTCCAACACTCTCATCATCCCGGGAATATCCCTGGTATTTATTGTGTTCTTTGCTGCTCTGATATCTTATATTACGGTCCGCCGTAGGAACATCTTCACCGGTATTGCAGACACAGTATCAATGGTTCCCTACATTATCCCCGGTTCTGTTGTGGGCATCACCCTGCTGATTGCCTTCAATAAACCCCCCATTCTTCTCAGCGGAACCATGATTATTATGGTAATCGGGCTGGTTCTCCGTAGACTCCCCTATACCATTCGTTCCAGTGTGGCGGTGCTTCAGCAGATTCCCATGAATGTGGAAGAGGCTGCCTTGAGTCTTGGAAGCTCCAAGCTCAACGCTTTCTATAAAATTACCATGCCCATGATGGCCGCAGGTCTGATTTCCGGTGCAATTCTGAGCTGGGTAACCATGATCAGTGAGCTTTCCACGGCCATTCTGCTCTATGTCGGCCGGACGAAGACATTGACGGTGGAGATTTATACCCAGATTATCCGGGGGAACTACGGCATTGCCGCCGCTCTCTCGACTATCCTTGCTGTGTTGACGGTGATTTCACTGTTGATATTCAACAAGGTGTCCAAGGGTGATGACCTGAGTATGTAAGACGGGGGATTCATCAGGTGGTCAATCGGTCGAGCCGTGTTTTAAGAATTTCAAGATAATACCGATTCATATCCCGGGGAAGGAAAGAGTTTTGAATACAGTTTTCCATCTCTCTTCTGGTTTTCAAAAATCGCTTAAGCACGTTTTCTGTCTGTTTCCGAATCAGTCCCAGGCTATTGGCCAGATGGTGAAAGTCCTCAAGGGTAATCTTTCGGCGTTTACCGTTGATGGTAAGGGCAGAGTCTTCCGGATCTTCGTTTTCAGATATCACAAGGCGGGTGTTCAGTAAATCATAAGCCGGGGCCAGAGTAACTCCTTCTGTTCTTGTGATGAGTGAATAATTCTTAAGGTGCATATCTCCATTGCCGGTAATAAATGAGAATATGGCGAGTTCATACGAGCGCAATGCATCGAAGAGGCGATTGCTGCAATACCTGAGAATGATTTTACCAATCTGTTCCACCGATCCCCGGTATTTTTCCTCAGTCATTTTCCCGGTGAGCTGAGCCATATCTTCCATCGGCACTTTTCCATTCTGACTGCGGTCGATTCGCCGGGTCAGGTATGCCAGTTCTCCGGATTGCAGCCGAATGAGAGCGTGAGGAACAGTTTGGATTCCCGCGATATTGGCCAATTTCATAGTTAAATACTCGTTTTCCGGAAGGTTGGGATAGGCATCTACTGGAGCTTTGAGGATAAAATTTCCCCAAAGTCCGACGAAAGTAAGCTGACGCTGCTGCCCTTCTTCGTGAAGAGCGAGGGAGAGTTTCTTCTGTACCCCCGTGACAGATGTGCTGGTATTAATAATCTGAGCAGCTAAATCATCCAGGTCGTCAAGAGCATATGGCATTACCGGCGGTGCAGGGCTTCCGAAAAACATTGCAGAACATGTCTGATGGTAATCCTCCTTGTCCGGGTTAGGACTGTTGCAGATAAGACAGATATTATTCATTATCAGTTTCCTCATGAGCACGGACAGATAATGCTCCGATACAATCTCTGCAGCATACCATCAGGAGTCCCATTCGATCTCTTGAGTTAATCTTCCAGTTCTTTTCAGCAATGGACAGAAGCCTTCTGGAATGAGTCCGTCGAATGCCGGGAAAAGGAAGCGGCTGAATTGAGGGGTACTCCCGAGTGGTAAAGTCAGACTCACCGGGGCGGGTTGATCTGACTGGAGATAACCTTCGTTATAGAGGAAGGAATAGCTGTTATCATCTTCCGTTAATAATCCGGCTTTTTGTTTCTGAAAGAATATATCAGCCTTCCTCATTGCGCACTCTCCCGGGTATCATCCTATAGCCGAAAAGTGATAGTACCTGATTTACTTTGTCCAAACGGAGAGTCTTTTTGCCCTGCTCCATTTCTCTGATGAATCGGAGTCCGACTCCGGCTTTATCCGCCAGATCAATTTGAGTCAGGTTGAGCTCTTTTCTTTTTTGTTTAACGAGGCTGATTAATTCATGAGACATGCTATACCTTATCGGGTCTAGTTTGATTAAATCAAGATCTATTACACCCGATAGGGTATATTTTGATTAATTTGCTTAAAAATATACCCTAACGGGTGTAGTCTTGTGAATGTGTAAGGTGGGATGCGTCCAGAGGTCAATTAAAATCCGATATCAATCCCAATGAATGACATCATGCTTTCCCTGCGCTCACTCAGAACAAGGGTCGTACCGCAGGCGTAAGCCGAGGAACGATCCCGGCATTCGCTTAGGAATCCAGAAGTTTTTTCACACCCTTGAGAGCCCGGATATCCGTTACATCCTGGCTCACTTCGATTGTGCCTTTGTACAGCCCAAGTTCACTGTAAACAGGGAAATAGCGAATGTGAATAAAGCGATCGTTCAGGGTGAACCAGAACTCAGCCACATCCAGCTCCTTATTTCTGAAGCTCTGCACAATCTTTTCAACAATATGGACACTTTTAGGAGGATGACAGTTGGCAACATCCCGGCCGATAATACCCGGACTCCTGGGAAATAATCGCTCCTTGCCCTGGGAGTAGTAACAAACTTTGTCATCGCTGTCCACGAAAGTCAGATCGAAGGGCAGGGCTTTGAGCATCATGTTCAATTGGGAGGGGAGAAGCTCTCCAGTTTCAAGGGGAATCCGTGAATCCGGACTGGTTTTCACCGGAGAAGATGATGGTGCTGAACTTTCCGATTGAACGACATTGGCATCCCAGAGATTCCCGGGGGTTATCCAGGCATAACCTATTTCCGCCTCACCCCGTCTAATCTCAACCCAGGCTTTATCAGATAGTTTTCTTAATGCTGCAGGAAAAAGTATACGCTCTTCCATGAAAATCATCCGCTTTACGGCTCCCGCCAGGGCTCTGACTTTCCGGCGCAGATCTCTGTTATCTCCTGCTGAATGCGCTTTTCGAACATCCTTGAAGGCCTCACGAATCTCATCATGTTTTCCCCACATTACTTTCGAAGGTCCTGTGAAGTTTACCGCTTCAAGGTAGGGGAAAAGCTGATTTTCCTTCCGTCTGAAATGGATTTCCAGGGCTTCCATATCCTCCATTGCTGACGAGAACCTGCTTCTGCTGCGATCCGCGTGCCTGGATTCCCGAATTAACCCCCTGGCATACTTTTTTGCCTTTTTGTTTTCTTCGCGGTAACTGTGAACCGGATGACCCGGGAGAACTTTTCCCCTGGGAGCCACCTCAATTGCCGATTTAAATACCGAGACATGGACATCGCAGAGGCTTTGAACCTGTTCTACCGGAACTCCTTCATTTATGAGTCCCTGTTCCATCTCAGCTATTTCTTCGGGGCTGACATTTCTGATAAGTTTGTCGAACTTCTTTTTAACGTCCTTGGGATTTTTACCCGCATGGATTTCCATAACGATGCTTTTCAGCTGATTCTGTTTATCTTTGTTATTCTTTATAAGCTCACTCATATATAGGAGTATGATATTTTTTTATGAGAATAGCAATTGAGAAGGCTCTGGGGGTGTATAATGGTAAACGGGGTTCATAAGCATTCCGAATAAAGGCAATAAAGAAAATTGATTGTACAAAAAGCATGATTTGCAAGAGAATTATTATATTCGGCTTTAATAGTACAAAGGAGAAACTTATGGCAGATGTATTTTCTAAAAATCAGGCGACAAACGCGGAAGACGCAGCAAAAATTGTTCCCAGGGCGGAATTCCGGGCTTTTGGCCAGGGTCTTATTGATGAAGTTACTGTTGCAATGTGGAAAGCTAAGGCGACACTTTTTAAAATCAGAACATCCAGTGAAACATACTTTCTTTCCAGGAAAACAAATGAAGCTAATGTTAAAGTGAGAGATGGTCTTCTTGATATCAAAACGAAGGTTGGAGATACGGAGGATGGTTACGAGATTTTCCAGCCCCGGGGTAAGTTTGAGTTTCCTGTAGCCAGGAAAGACGTTGCAACAATCCTGGAAAACATGCAGGTTGAAGCCGATCTGAACCAGGACACATATACAATTGAAGAATTTATGACAATCGTTGAAAACCATCCCGACCTTGCTGCCGTCAGTGTTGAAAAGAAGCGTTACGGTTTTTCAGTTGATGGTATTATCTGTGAGTACGGTGAAGTTCTGCTCAATGGTTCAAAAATTGAAACAGCATGTTGTGAGAGTGAAGATTATGCCGGTATGAAAAAGGCTATTGAAGCTCTGGAACTTGATAAACATGAGAATGTGAATTATCTGAAAGCTGCAAAAAAATCTATTGGAATGAAATAGCCGGAATCATATCCGCATCACTTCAAGCATAAAAAAACCGGCTGTTACGGCCGGTTTTTTATGTTCAACAGGAGAAACTTAAACAGGTTCGACTGAGAATATTGATTCTTCGGGATTCTCTATCGCTGTAAATACACTATTCTTCACGGCTTCATCTGTGAGCTCCGGAAGATTTCCCGGAACCGGAATATATGGAATATCACAGGATATCAGATATTGAATTGCCGATTGAGTTTTTTCACGGTATTCCTTCAGCCGGGAAAGCACCTTATCCCGGGTATCATCAATCCGGGTGATAGCTTCGGTCCCGCAGTTTGTACAGTATTTACTGTCCTTCAGAGGTTTGTACTTCGTGTGAAACACTTTATGACAGTTGGGACAGACTCGTCGGCCGGTTACGCGATTCAATATGGTTTCATCATCGTTAACCACGTGAATTATAGCATCAATCTTCCGGTTTTCTTTTTCTACTACCGATACAAGGAACTTTGCCTGATCGACAGTTCTGGGATAGCCATCGAGAACGATGCCCCTGTAATCACTTTTTTTAAAAGACGACAGAAATAGATCGTTGGTAACTGAATCCGGAACAAATAGGCCATTACTGACATAGTACTTTGCTTTCAGCCCTAATAAAACATCTTCAAATCTCCGGCCGTGGAGAAAAGCTTTCAGTTGTTGTTCAATTTTCCCGCTTGAAATAAAATCACCGGTTTCACTATTAAAAAAATCCAGGATGTTACCATCAAACCCAATCTCATCGAACGCTTTGAGATAGCTTCGGAAAATATCTCCGGTAGAAAGCTGTTCCAATCCGTACTCTGCAATAAGCGCATCAATCCGAGGCTGTTTTCCGGCACCGCTTTTCCCCATTACCAGGATATTGTCGATATCACCTTTTTTAAGTCTTTGTTTCATGTTACGGCCCCTTTAACTGACTATTTGACTGAAGACATTCTGAACGATAAATAAAGTAATAAAAGAAATTACAGCAGAAATCAGAGGAGTCATAATCCATCCCATACTGATTCGTCCGAGTATGCTGAAATTGATATTCTTACCGCCTTTTGCAAGGCCGATACCAATTACACCGCCTACAATGGACTGGGAACTGGATACCGGAACCAGAGGGAAAGAGGGGAGGTTGTGTGATACCAGCAGGTCTTTCAAGCCCTGGGATGCAAAGAGGAAAAGAACTATCGAGCTTGAGAGTACAACGATAAATGCTGTTATGGGGTTTAATCGATAGATTTCAGAACCGACAGTCATCATAACACGTTTGGAGTAGGTGAAGACTCCTACTGCAATGGCGACACCGCCGATGGCAAACAGCTGCTGAACCCCCGTAAGGTTGAACAGACCTCCGATGGAAATATCTTTAAAAACTGAACTTGGAATAAATACGCCCATCACGTTGGCAATATTGTTGGCGCCAAGGGTATAGGATCCGAACGCACCGGCTGCCAGCAGCAGGAATCGAGTTAAAAAATCAAGTCTGATAAGATGAATCCGGATTCTTCGGAGTAAGAATTTAACGAAGAAGTACAGTGTAAAAGCAAAGGCTGCTGATAGAATTGGAGAAAATATCCATGTTCCCAGAATTTTGGTTAGTGATTCCATATTCACGCCAGTCCCGGAAAAAAGGTTCCATCCGATTATCGCTCCGACTATTGCCTGAGATGTGGATACCGGAAGCGCAGCTTTGGTCATCATATATACTGATAATGCTGCGGCAAGAGCAACGGTAAATGCACCGGGGAGGGTTGAGATGGCGCCGAGCTTGCCCAGTGTGTGGGATGCCCCGCTGCCGCTGATAACAGCTCCCAGTATCACAAAAATCGAGCAGACAATTGCTGCTGATTTAAACTTAACCATATTGGTTCCAACAGCGGTGCCCCAGACATTTGCAGCATCATTTGCACCGAGGGACCAACCGAGAAACAGACCGCTGGATAGGAATAGTAAAGTTGCTAGCATAACAGTTCCTTAGAATGCTCTCTTGATGGCGTATACTTCCAGACGTTCGGCAACCGCTTCTGCCTCATCGGCAAGCATGGATATCTTTTCTGCAAAATACCGCATGTGAACACGTCTGCTGAATTGTTCAATTTCTTCAGAATCAAAGGCTTTTGTTTTTATGCGAATCTCAGCAGTGTCGGCTTCATGCTCCCAGAAATGAACCTGGGTAAGCAGGTCGGTAACATTCTGTGGTTCCTCGAAGAAGGCTCTGACAGCAGGAATGAGCTTGTGAACCGATTTGACAGAAGCTTCTGAGAGAGAAATAAAATCATCTTTCAGGAATGGGAAAATGACAGGCTTCTCAATTGATATCTGAACAAATACCTTCTCAGCAATGTCGATGACATTGTCCAGTGTTTCAATAAGCCCCAATACATCTCCCCGGGCATCGGGTATCAGAAGGTCTGAATACAATGTGAACTTTATGTCAAAACGCAGGCTGTCACTTTCACTTTCTAATTTTTGAATCTCTTTGCATCGTTCGCTAAATCGTTCAAAATGCCCGTCAAAGTATTCTTTTAATCCCTGTTCAAAGAGTGATGCACTGAGCTCTATATTCTTCAGAAACTTCTCTATATTGGCTTCAATCCCTTTTGCCTTCTTGAAAATTGAGATCATTTTTTACTCCTGTCGCTTTTAACGGTTCATTCTAAGAATTATTTGTTCCTTTGTCTAATAAAATTAATCTATTTATGATATCAATGAACCTAATCTGTAAATCTGTAAATAGTTAATTTTTATACAACCTATAAATATAAACAATGGTTTAAACCTCAGGTTCTCATTGACAGTAGATTTCATATGATTCACGATTTAATTGAAAACGTTAATTCGGGGAGTGTGTCTAATGAGTCTAAGTGATTACCTGGCAGCAGCCAAAACCAGTTTCAGTCCAGAACAGAAAACAACCATTGTAATAGGTAATGAGGCAGCAGATCTTGATTCCATGGCCTCATCGGTTACATATGCATATTATCTTTCTCTATCAGGAGAAAATGCCCTGCCTGTGATGAATATACCCAGGAATGATTTTGCACTGAGAACTGAAGCGGTTTATCTGTTTGGTGAGGCTTCTATCAGTTCAGACAATCTTCTGTTCCTTGAGGATGTTAATTTCAAAGAGCTGTCGGATAAGGGAAACCTTAAACTTGTCCTTGTGGATCATAACGTTCCCGGCACTGGTCTGGCCGCATATGAAAAGAACCTGAAAGAAATCCTGGATCATCATGCGGATGAAAAAAAATACTCTTCGGATGTTGCAGCAGATATCAGACCTGTAGGTTCTGCGGCAACAATTGTGACTGAACGGTTTCTACAGAACAATAATGAAAATATTGACAGTGATGCAGGGAAGCTTCTCCTGGGAACTATTCTACTTGATACTGTAAACCTTGATGCAGATGCCGGCCGTGTCACCGGTGATGATGAAAAAGCGGCTAAAGAACTCATGGCTCTTACCGGTCTGGAGCAGAAAGCACTGTTTGATAAACTTCAATTCGAGAAGTTCAATGTGTCTTCTCTTGGAAGCTATGATCTGCTGAGAAAGGACTATAAAGAATGGCAGCTTGGTGACATAAAATGCGGAATCGGTTCTGTACTGATGCCGGCCCTTGACTGGATTAAGAAAGATTCTGATCTATTGAATGTGTTTCAGAAATATACCGAAGATAGAAATCTTGATGTATTACTTGTGATGAATGCTTTTACCGATCCTGATTTTGTACGGAACCTCGGAGTCTACATTCCTGATACCGGTCTTCGGGAAAAGATTATTAAGTTCCTTGAGTCTTCGGACCTTGGCCTTGAGATTATGGACAGTGGTTTCGGTGATGGAGAAATTGCCTTCTACCATCAGGGAAATCTCGGGATTTCGCGCAAGAAACTTCAACCGATACTAAGCGACTTCTTTTCAGCTTAACCAGCCTGGAACGCTTAAGAAGGGAATGCCCGGAAACTGATAAAGATACAGAAAAAAATACGGATAATTACTGTGTCTTTATCAGAAAGGTATAAAATGATTTGACAGTCGGAGACATCGAGATTTCTTTGAGATGGATTAGAACGATATTCCTGTAAAGAGTCTCTTCCTCTATCCTCAGGATGGAGAACCATTTTGAGTTCACTTCCCGTTCGATTTCAGAGAAAGTAAAAAAGGCACAGCCCAGGTTATTCTGAACCATGGCTATTCTCATGGCCTTATCATCAATCTCATGTTTGATCGTATAGGGCACATCGTATTTGAGGAATAGTTTATTGATGGCCTGCCGGGATAGTGTATTTTTAAAAGAAACAATCAATTCCAGATTCTTTAAATCATGGATGCCAACCTTTTTCTTACCGCATAGGGCGTGTGAGTTTGGAATAGCCAGTACCATCTCGTCCCTGTCGATAATCTTTTCTTCAAGTCTGGAATCTTTGCATTCAGCATCCTGGGAGCCGATAATACCGATGTCCAGCTTGTTTTTTAACACCATCTCCCTGATATCTGCTGCTTTGGATATTATTACATTGAATGTTACTTCCGGGTTTTGTAATTTGTATCGGGAAAGATATCCTGGAACAAGAAGGGCACCTGGAAGACTGCTGGTTCCTATTGAAAGTTCACCCTTTCCGGCTTCTTTTAAATTATTAATAACCTTTTTCGATTCCTCAAAAGTATCGAGTATGGATTCAACATAGAACACCAGCGCTTTTCCGCTTTTTGTCAGCTCAATTTTCCGCCCAATCCGGTTGAACAGTTTTGTATCATATTCATATTCGAGCTCTTTTATATGGGCACTGATCGCCGGCTGAGAAAAATACAATACTTCAGCAGCCTTACTGAAGCTGCCGAGTTCTGTAATTGCAAGGAAGGATTTAAGCTTGATTAAGTCCATACATAGAAATATATACGATATTACATGCTCCTGTAAAACCGATAGAAACGGTTTTCACTCAATCAGCCTCCGGGATGCTTTCTGAAACCCTTGAGTAATCGAAGCCCCGGCATCGAAATGCCGATAAGCAGGATCAGTACGCTGAGATAAATCAGTATCCATTTCATCAAGGTTGCAATCGGAGCCAATGAATCAATACCCCTGCTAAATTCGGGGTACCTCAGCATCACTATAGATGTGAACAGATTCTCTAGAAAATCGAAAATCCCTGCAAAAACGGGAATCAGATTCAACCGATGGTACACACTTCTTCCGGATACCCTGGAAAAAATCCAGGATAATGAGACAGCAAGAAAACCAACGTAAACAACAGGCCAGATAACATCGAAACAGGTATGCATTTTTACATATGCTATTCGGCCGTCTTCGCCATATATTTCGGCAATTTTGTACAGATGTTCCGCTGTGTACCAGAAGGACAGATCGGGAATCTTTGGAGCCTGCCTGTCCGCTATCTCAATTTGAGTGCTTCCGGGTAATATGAGGAAAACAAAGAGTATTAGAACCAGGAGGAATGATAAAACCACCCATTTGCCGGAAACCCGGATAAGCCAATCCGATAGCTTTATCATTGCTGTCTTTCTCCTCTGTTTTTATGATAGCATACTGGAATATGAATTCCAGAGAACGAATCATGGCCGCCCTTGCCGGCCGAAAAACAGACCGTGTTCCTTTTATGGAAATGGGAATCGACTGGGCCGTAATGAAGGGCCTGGGTTACAGCTCTTACCTTAAGATGATTGAGGATATGAATCTCGATGGTGTCTCTGTAAACCAGATGCTCTATGTTCTGGGTTGGCGCCGCTGGGTGATTCCCCACCTCAAATACTATACTGATGAATGGGGTGTCAAAAGCCGAATGACCGGCGAGTTGCTGCCTATTCCCGTTGGTCATCCCATTCCGTCCCCTGAGTATCTTAAGGGCTTCAAACCTCCCCGTCCGGAAAAGAGTCCTTTGATAAAAGCTGTCCGTCATGTTCGCAGGCGTTTTCCCGATCGGGCGGTAGCGGTACTCAGCCGCAATGATTTTGCAGCGTCCTGGTACCTTTGCGGGATGGATGTTCTGATGATGTCTTTTGTGGATAATCCGGATTTTGTCGACCGCCTGTCCGAAATGGTGAGCGATTATTACACCCGGCTGTTTCGTCTCTGCATCCAGGCCGGTGCCGATATTATTTATCTGACGGATGATTATGCATTTAAAACCAGTACTCTGATGTCCCGGGGGCATTTTGAACGGTTTGTTCTTCCCTGGCTGACACGTGGAGTGAAGGCTGTCCAAGATGCCGGGGGTATTTGTATCAAACATACCGACGGTGATATTTCCGGAATCCTTGATTTGATTGTTGGTACCGGAATTGACGGTCTGGGTCCTCTGGAGCCTGCTGCCGGGAATAATCTTGTGGAGCTTCGTAAAACCCTCGGTGCTAAGGTGGCTTTGTTGGGGAATGTTGATGTTGACCTCCTCAGCCGCGGGAGCATTGATGAGGTGAGGGGAGTAACACAAAATCTGGTGCAGGAGCTGGGCCCCGGGGGCGGTTTTATTCTATCCTCGGGTAATACGATAACCGCATCGGTTAAACCGGAAAATTTCAGAGCTATGGTGGAATCCGGGAGGGAATGAAAGGTATAATAGGGTATCATACCTTGCTTTGCCTGCACTCGTTCGGATAAAGGGTCGTACCGGAGGCATAAGCCGAGGAACGATCCCGACAAAATACCCAAGGGTACTTCTCTCACTTCGTTTGGCAATAAACCCTTTACTTTCAGGAATATTTGCCTATACTCCGCCTAATGCATATATTTACCGAACCATGTCAAATACTATAAGTAAAGAAAAAGTTATGGCCGCTCTGGCCACTGTCGACGATCCGGAACTGCATAAAGACCTGGTGTCTCTGGGATTCATCGAGAATCTCGAGATTTCAGGAACTGATATCTCCTTTTCCGTGATGCTCACCACCCCGGCCTGCCCTTTGAAAGATACAATCAAAAACGATTGTGAAAATGCTCTCAGGCGGGATATTCCGGAGCTGGGCGAAATCAATCTTGAATTCGGAGCCCGGGTTCGCGGAGATAGTAAACTGCTCTCTAAAACCGAAATACCCTTTAAAAATGTTATTGCTGTGGGAGCAGGGAAAGGCGGTGTCGGTAAATCCACCGTTGCCGTGAATCTTGCCGTTGCTCTGGCCGCATCAGGTGCTTCAGTGGGACTGCTTGACGCCGATATATACGGCCCGAATATTCCTTCCCTCATGGGTGTTTCAGAGCCTCCTGTACAGGATGGTGAGAAATTGGTTCCGGTAAAGAAATACGGTATTGAAATGATAAGCATGGGTTTTCTCATACCTGCGGATCAGGCTCTGGTATGGCGGGGCCCCATGATTCACAGTACCATAAATCAGCTGGTAACCGAAGTTGCCTGGGGAGATCTGGACTATCTGGTTGTCGATCTTCCACCGGGAACCGGTGATGCCCAGATGAGTCTTGCCCAGCAGCTGCCCCTCACAGGAGCCGTTGTAGTAACAACTCCTCAAACAGTCTCTATCAGCGATACCCGCCGGGGTATTGATGCTTTCCGTAAGCTTGAAGTGCCTATACTCGGTGTCGTTGAGAATATGGCGGGTCCGGTATTTGGTTCAGGAGCCGGGGAGAGTGTCGCCAATGAGCTGGATGTTCCCTTTCTGGGCCGCCTGCCTCTGGATTCTGCTGTTTCTCATGCAGGAGAAGTCGGCAAGCCGATACTCCTTGATGGCGGGAGCAGTGAAGCCGTCGCCGCACTTAATGAGATAACCGGTAAGGTGGCCTCTGCAATCAGCGTTCTACAGGGCTGATAAATAATCCTTTTCGTATTAAATATTTTTCTGTCACCGGTTTTATTGAGTAATCATTAATTCCGGTGGCGGTTTGGTGGAATTCATCGACAGTTTGTGTATGATAATCACTGTAGAACAATGAATCCCGAACTGCTGAATCACTTTGAAACCACGATTCATGACGTATCAAGGTGAAATTTTCTCCCTCTATTGTATCCGGGAAGAAACTGATCAGTTGTTTCCCATGGGATTTGTTCTGTTCCATATAGACAAACTCAATTACTTTCTGCTCTGAATCTACCCTTTGAATCTGGAAATACACAGGTATACGAATGTAGCCTTCATAAAGAAGATTAAGTGCAATTATCTGCCCCGTAGTTACTTCTGGTATATATGAATCACCAGCGCGGTACATTTTATTGCTTGCCGGGTTGTACATGGAACTGAATTTTGCAATTGGACCATCCCAGGAGTTATCAAGGGACCCACTGGTGTATTCTGCCCAGACGTTTTCTATCTCTTCGTCTATCAGATAATAGAGGATGTGTTTGTGGAAGTTCTCTATTTCACTGGTATCGCATGGAACCATCTCGTCTATTTTCACAAGGGAATGAGATCTGGTTTCTCTATTACTGGCACAGGATACAAGTAGAAGTATACAAAGGGGCATGTAGAGCTTCTTCATCGGATTATTATATCATCAAAGATCCGGAAAGATCCGGAAAGATTCAAGATATCGGGATAAATTCCTATTTAGAGGATTTCTTATGAACAGGCTTCCGGATCTGACCGGGATATTGAGTGACTGGCCGTACAATTCAGATAACAATGTCCGTTTCATTCAAGGTGAAGATGGTAAAGAGATAATGCAGATTCGCCAACCTATGGGTATTGAGCAGTACAATCTGGACGGCCGTCCGGATGGATTGAAGCCTGGAGGTGAAGAGAATCTTCTGGCAGCTTATATAAAGAAAAAAATTAAAACAGAGCTCTCCGGGGGAATCCTGATTCTCGAGGATAATGATTTCCGCAAGCTCAGGGATGAGGGCATACTGTATTACTACCGTTATCTGGCGTTGTTTCAGGTGGGGCAGTACGCCCGTGTGGCTCGGGATACAGAACATAATTTGAATATCGCAGAATTGCTGGAGAAACACTATGATAATGAGGCTCGAAAAGAGATGCTTCAGTACCGTCCTTATATACGGAGAATGAATGCAATATCAATAGCCATGGTATTATTGGGTGAAGAGAAAACTTCCCGGGCCATGAAGGAACTGGAAAAGGGTATGGCGGATATTGAAGCATTACCGCCTGTCTCAACAGCAGTTTTTGAATTTGAGAAAGTTCGATCCATACAGCATATATCTCAGGTGATTTCTCAGATGAAAAGTGCTGAATCCAGCTCTCAGGTAACGAAAGGATTTAAGGAGCGTCTTTCTGAAGAACTTTCAAGAGCTGTTGAAAGTGAAGATTATGAAAGAGCCGCAGGTATCAGAGACCGCCTTCGCAAACTGAGCTGAAGCATTAATATTCAAGAATGAAAAGAAGAATAAAAAAACCACCGGAAAGGTGGTTTTTTTAATTCACGAGGGTGATTGATTAATCGATGTTTGTAACTCGAACAAGTGACACCGAGCGCTTGCGGCCGCCAACCTCTACCTGAACCTTATCGGCAAAAATTCCGATTACCTGGGCTTTTATTGATTTTCCGCCTGAGGCTTTTTCGTTGAAAGTTATTTTACTGCCGATGCGGATTTTATCCCGTACTTTCAAAGCGTTTTCTTCATCTTGCGCTTTCTTGATTTCATTTTCTTTTACACGGATTTCTGCAGTAACCTCATTTTTAAGCAGTTTTAAATCTGCAACGTTGAGAGGGTTTAATACATCTGAAAACTTGAGGTTTTTTCTTGGTCTAGCCATAAATAGCTCCTTGGATGGATAAAAAATTAGTAGCTTTATATTTAAAGTACATTTGTAACTTAAAACATTAGATTAATAACGTCAAGAAAATGAAGAAAAAAAAGGCCGCCATGGTGACGGCTTTTTTATCGAACTTCTGTTGTCAGATTGCGAGAGTTTTCATTCCTTTCATCTGGGATCGAAGTACTTTACCCACTTCTTCGATAGGATGATTTCTGATTGCTTCGTTAACGGAAATCAGCTCCACATCGTCAATAGTTTCATTCGCCGGGTAGGTATTCCCGAGGTCATTCTCATTCAGATCAGACATAAAATCCTCTAAAAGAGGAATACAGACATTGGAAAAAAGATAGTTCCCGTATTCGGCGGTATCCGATATTACACGATTCATTTCATAAAGTTTTTTACGGCTGACAAGATTGGCTATAAGAGGCGGATTCGGGTTTAATTCCGCTGGCCACCATGGTTTCAAAGGCCAGTTCAACTCCGGCTTTCACCATAGCCACCATTACAACCGCATCATCAAAGTATGCCTGGGAAGGCAGGTGATCCGCATGGGGTACCTTCTTAAAAAGCTGTAGCACCGGTTTCCTCCTGCCAACCGAGAAGATCCTTATCATCAGATTTCCAGTCCGCCATCATTGTCCGGGTGAACAGCGATGAATGTTGGAACACCGAACCCCCGCTTGTATTCTTCCCGGACTTCTGAACCGGGAGATTTCGGGGCAATCATCACGACGGTGATGTCCTCTCTAATCTGCATCCCTTCTTTCACAATGCTAAAACCGTGAGAATAACCGAGGCCGGCACCTTTCTTCATCAGGGGCAGAACCTTGGAAACCACCGGGCTGTGCTGCTTATCCGGAGTGAGGTTCATCACAAGATCTGCCGGGGGAATCATCTCTTCGAATGTTCCCACATAAAAGCCATATTCTGTGGCATTCTTCCACTCCTGACGTATGTTCTTACTGGAGGACGGGTAAATCGCCGGGTGTCCGGTGGTCAATGCCTT
>Ga0164315_10000721_pt1 | contig 23644 bp, 17 predicted proteins | sample GuaBasSedimGuay6_FD_113737 | JGI IMG/M metagenome (GOLD analysis project Ga0164315, IMG submission 113737) | Subseafloor sediment microbial communities from Guaymas Basin, Gulf of California, Mexico - Guay6, Core 4569-2, 0-3 cm | ecosystem: Environmental > Aquatic > Marine > Hydrothermal vents... | reverse complement strand
CAAATTCGAATGATCAAAACAAGCCTTTGGAGATACAAGTTGCAAACTATTACTCCGGCGGTTAAATACCCCACAGTTGTCATTCCCGCGGAGGTGGGAATCCAGAAAGACACTGGATGCCGGATCAAGTCCGGCATGACGGAGATGGCTATTTAGTCGTCAGGTTAATATGTTTAAATCATTTGAGCATTTGATGTTTGGATTTGTTTCGTATTTCGATATTCGGATTTAGTATTTATTACACGCTGAATGTGCATAACGTTAACTCTTATAGGGTTGAATCAGTGCCGAGCCCTTTGGACCCGGGTATCTACACCTGTAAATAATTAAGCGGCAGAGCCGCGTATGATAAATTCGCAAAGCGAATTTATAAGGGGACATTATGGAGAAACTATTGCTTGAAATTGGTGCCGAGGAAATACCGGCTGGTTACATAATGCCGGCACTGAAAGCGCTGTCGACGAACCTCAAAAATAAACTGAGTGCTGCCCGTATTGCGCATGGGGACGCCAGACTGTACGGTACACCGAGGCATCTGGCCGTCGTGATCGATAACGTTGCCACACGGCAGAAGACCATGACGACGGAGGTACTGGGGCCGCCGGAGAAAGTGGCCTACGATAGTACCGGTAACCCCACCGTGGCGATTCGGAAGTTCGCCGAGAAGGTCGGCGTGGATATCAGCGTCCTTAAGGTGAAAAAGACGGAAAAGGGATCCTATGTGTGCGCCAAGGTCGTTGAACGGGGTCTGGCGACCCGAACCATTTTAAAGAAGATGCTGCCGGAGGCCATTCTGGCCATACCTTTTCCAAAAACCATGAAATGGGGTGAACTGAACATCACCTTTGCCCGTCCCATCCATTCTATCCTGGCCTTGCTGGGGCCGCAGGTAGTGCCGTTTCAACTGGGTAATATCAAGAGTGGTCGGACTACTTTCGGCCACAGCTTTATGAATCCGTCTAAAATTAAAATCACCGAACCAGGAGAATATGTGGACAGACTGCAGTCCGTCCATGTGGTGGTGGATATGGAGGCGCGAAAAAAGGAAACAGCCCGCGAAATCGAAGCCGCCGCCGCGGGTGTTGGCGGCAATGTCCTGCCGGACGAGGACTTGCTCGATATCGTCACCAACCTTGTGGAGTATCCGGTGGCAACCGCCGGCAGATTCGATGAAGATTTTCTGGACATCCCCCGTGAAATCCTGATTACGGCCATGCGGGAACACCAGAAATATTTTGCCGTGGTGGATGGTGCAGGGAAACTGATGCCCTATTTTATTGCTGTCAACAATACCCGCACCAAGGATTTAAAACTGGTGGCAAGAGGGCATGAGCGGGTACTGCGGGCACGGCTTGCGGACGCACAATTCTTTTACCAGAGCGATGTAAAGACGCTTTTCGGTCCGTGGAATGAACGTCTGCAGGGGGTTCTTTTTCAGGCCGCCCTCGGCACCATGGCGGAAAAGATCCAGCGGGTCATGAAAATCGGTGCCCATGTGGCAGGGATGGTGTCCGCTGATTCAACCTTTCATGAACGTGTGGTACGGGCGGCCGGTTTGTGTAAGGCAGACCTGGTGAGTCAGGTGGTGGTGGAATTTCCCAAGCTGCAGGGGATCATGGGCCGTGTTTATGCTACGCTTTCCAAAGAACCTGCGGATGTAGCCTCGGCCATCGAGGAACATTACCGGCCGACCTATTCGGGGGGCCCTCTCCCGGAAACATTGACCGGCGCTGTTCTGGCTATTGCCGACAAGATCGATTCCATCTGCGGGTGTTTCTCGGTAGGCCTTGTGCCCACCGGCGCTTCCGATCCTTATGCGCTCCGGCGACAGGGTATCGGCATTATCAATATTATGCGGGACAAGGGACTGTCGATTCCGTTGAAAGACATCATCTTGAAATCGCTGGCACTCTTTTCAGAGAAAAACCGAAATGATATTGAAGAGACAGCCGAAAAGGTTCTCACCTTTTTGAATAACCGCATGTCCCGTCAGCTGATGGGCGAAGGATGTTCAAAGGATGTTATCGCCGCTGTCATCAGTACCGGGGCAGACAGTGTGCCCGAGGTGTGGAGCAGGGTCAATGCCCTTGAGAGGCTGAAGGGGGCGCCGGATTTCGAGCCTCTGGCCATTGCGTTTAAACGTGTGGTCAACATTATCCGTAAAGCAGATGGATTCGAAGGTGCTGAGGTCGATGAACAGTTGTTTGAGCATCCATCTGAAAGCGATCTTTATGCGGTGTTTAAAGATGTCAAGCGCCGGGCTCTGGCTCATCTAAAAAAGGGCCGTTTTGAAGAAGGACTGTTGGAAATTGCGTCACTGCGGGATCGTGTGGATGCCTTTTTTGACGGAGTCCTCGTCATGGCTGAAGACAAGGGTGTCAGGCATAACCGACTGGCACTTCTCGGTGTTATTGCCGAACTTTTCGATAAATTTGCCGATTTTTCAAAATTGTCGGCCTCATAAGGGAGGATAGCGATGCCGTTTGACCCTGAAAAGGATAAGGTACTGAAAACATGGCGGTGTGAAGAAACCGGCCTCATCATCTCCATCAATCAATATAACGAAGGACAGCCCAAGGTACAGATTGGACCGCGAATTCTCATGAAGAAGGATGGGGGAGGCGAGAGGGCACCCATGAAAGCCGGCCGGTTGACCGTGGAAGATGTGCTGTGGCTGTATGACGTGATCGATGAGGTGAAGGAGACGTTGACGGGACTGGCCGCACCGGTATAAAAGCCAATAGTAAAGATGAACGTCCAACATCTGTTCGAACGCTGAACATCGAATATAGTATTCTATCTTATTTTATAAAGGGACAAAGTAACACACAACACAAGCGCCTGCGCTTCACGACTGCCGTCTACATTCGACGTTCAAGTTTTTTTTGTTATTCCTGAATTCTTTGGATCACACTCTTGGAGAAAAAGCTCCTTATAGGGGCAAACCAATGCCTTGCTTTCTGGACTTGGATTCTTTACTATTACTCCGGCAATTAAATATGTTAAGGCTGTCATTCCCGCGCAGGCGGGAATCCAGCAAGGTACTGGATGCCGGATCAAGTCCGGCATGACGCATTGAACTATTTAGTTGCCAGGATAATAATGTAATCTTGCAATGGGATACGATGCAACTCTCTCCTGACGCCTCACCTGTGGTTAGACCCGTCAAGACCCGGAACACACCCGAACTCGGGCCTGTCTCCGTGATGGCGGCAACCACACCTGATTTCCAATTGCTGAAAGGTCTCATGGGTTTTGAAGACCAGGGCAACCGGCATCTCTACACTGCCAACCTTGCTGTTGGATCCGGCCGAATAGCCGGCATGTCCCTGTGCGGACCCTTTATCGGTGCGCCCTATGGAGCCATGATCCTGGAAACGCTTGTCGCCTGGGGGGTTACCCGGATTATTTTTATGGGATGGTGCGGTGCCATATCGAAAGACGTCCACATCGGTGACATGATTGTTCCTGTCGGTGCATTGGTGGACGAGGGGACTTCTCTTCACTACCTGCGAGAGACAATGGATATTGTCCCACCGTCGAATCTTATCCTGGAACAGACGCGGCAGACATTGGAATCGGACCGGATGACATATCATGAGGGCCTGGTGTGGACCACCGATGCGGCATTTCGGGAAACCCGGGAAGCGGTTCTATCCTTTCAGGAAAGAGGTGTCCTGGCAGTCGAGATGGAGTTGTCAGCTCTTTTATCGGTGGGTAAATTCTATGATATGGATGTGGGCGGCCTCCTGGTGGTGTCTGACGAGCTTTCCAGCCTGACCTGGAAACCGGGATTTAAAAGTGAGCAATTCAAGCAAGGACGGAAAGATGCGGCCGGTACTGTCAAAAAGCTCTGCGAGGGATTGACATGACGGACATGCTGAATGAAATTGCCCGAACCCTGCAGGTTTACAACGAGGCCTATCGAAAAGGCTCGCCCATTGTCAGCGATGCCGAGTACGACCGGCTGGTGGAGGAATTGCGCAGCCTCGATCCTGAGCATCCCTTTCTGCACGCTGTGGAGCCCGAGGCATTTTCCGGCAAAAGGGAAATTCGGCATCCGGTTCCCATGCTGTCCACGGACAAGGCCTATACCGGAGAGGCACTTGAGCGGTTTGTTGCCCGGGTGTCCAAAGCAGCTGAGGCGATAGGTGCCGGGGAGGTCATTTACCGGGTGACACCGAAGCTGGACGGTCTGGCCGGGCGGGACGATGGGCAGGTCTTTGCCTCCCGCGGCAACGGTGAGATCGGGTACGAGATCAGCAGTGCTTTTCAAAAAGGTGTTGTTCCCAGCGGGGGACGGGGTCTCGGCACCGGCGAGATCGTTATCCGTAAATCTTATTTTGACGAACACCTGTCCGGTGAATTTGAGCATCCCCGCAACATGGTAGTGGGCATTGTCTCGTCGGACACGTTGAATGAATTTGCTCAAAAGGCACTCAGGGACCAGGCAGTTCATTTTGTGCCCTACAGCAGACTTCCCTCCTGGGAGGGAAATGCGGATGCGATGCTGAGCCGTATGAGTATTATTGTAGCGGACCTGGCCGGTCAGACAGACTACCCCATGGACGGTGCGGTTGCCGAGGTGGTCAATCCGGAGATCAGAGAGGTCATGGGAGCCACCGCCCACCATTACCGCTGGCAGATCGCCATCAAGTCAAAGGGTGACACTGCCGTGACGGTGGTAGAGGAGGTCACCTGGCAGGTGGGGAGAACCGGTAACGTTACACCCGTCATGGAGGTTCGGCCCGTGCTTCTTTCCGGCGCAACCATCAAGCGGGTGACTGCCCATCACGCCGGCAGGGTCTCCAAGGAAGGTATTGGCAGGGGCGCAGAGATCGAGATCATCCGCAGTGGAGAGGTGATTCCCAAATTGGAAAAAGTCATCCGGACGTCGGATGTGGTGGTACTTCCTGAAGACTGCCCGGTGTGCAAGACCCGCCTGACCTGGCAGAACGATTTTTTGAGGTGCCCCAACCGTTTCTGCAGAGCCCAGATCGAACAACGTATCAGCCACTGGTTTAAAACCCTTGGAACAGCCGACTGGTTCGGTATCAAAAGTATCCAGAAGATGGTAGCCAACGGGTTCGACACCCTCGAGAAGATCTATGCCTTGACCGAAGCGGATTTCATCGGCATTGAATTTGGCCCGGTACAGTCCCAAAATCTAACCAAAGCATTGCAAATCAGCCGGACCAAACCCGTGGAAGACTGGCGGTTTCTGGCAGCTTTCGGTATTTCGAACCTGGGAACGGGGGACAGCCGGAAGCTGCTTTCCCATATGACATTCGAAGATCTCCTGGAAGCGGATCGTGACAGCATCGAAGACATCAACGGTTTTGGTGGGATAACGAGTCTGTCCATTCAGGAGGGTATTCAAGATCTCAGAAACACCATCGACCACATGCTGGCTCTCGATTTCAATCTTGTGAAAACGCCCCTTGTTCATGAGATGCCGGCAGCCGACAGCCCCCTTGCCGGAAAGGGAATCGTCTTTACCGGCAAGATGCAGCAGGGCAGCCGGGAAGCCATGCAGTCCAAAGCGCGGCAATTGGGCGCCAGGATGCAGACAGCGGTGAGCAGAACCACGGACATGCTGGTGTGCGGCGAGAAGGTGGGGGCGGCCAAGATCGAGAAGGCGCGTTCTCTGAATGTCACTATCCTATCCGAAGGAGAATATCTCGAAATCATCGAGAAGGGATAGTGTTTATTGAGTTTGTTGGGTTGTTGAAATGGCAAGTATTGGCGACTATATACCGTTTGCCAAGTGCAACTCAATAAATACAACGAACACAATAAACATGTATACAGGGTAAAGGGGTCGAGGTTCCAACGGGGTAATCATGGAAAACAAGATCAGAGCCCACGCCATCATCACAGGCAGGGTCCAGGGCGTCTTTTTTCGGGTGGAAACTCAGCGTGCCGCCAGGAGCCACAGCGTGAACGGTTGGGTGCGGAACAAAATGGACGGTTCGGTGGAAGCTGTGTTGGAGGGTGAGGAAGCCGATGTAAAGGGTACACTCGCGTGGTGCCAAAAAGGGCCTCCCCATGCGCGGGTCAGAAAAGTGGATGTCACCTGGCAGAAATATACAGGTGAGTTCGAATTATTTGAAGTGACGTATTAAATGCATCCCTTACTTGTTGCTCTTTCTCATCCCATTTTATTCCCTATTTTGTATGCTTTGTAAACAACGTCCCCTCTATTGGTATTTATAGGAGGAATAGGAAGTCGGTTTGAAAGCCTATTATTTTGAAAGGAGTTCAAGGGCGATTCGGCAATAGGTTTCCACACCCGTCAGGAGAATTTTCTCGTTGAAATCGAATTCGGGGTTGTGAACCGAAGCACCGCCCTTGCGACCGGCGCCGAGAGCGAAAAAGCAGCCCTTGGTCTTCTGCAGGAAAAAGGAAAAATCTTCACCGCCCATGGTCTTTTGGGGTGTGACGACGCGATCTTCCCCTACGACGGTGGCAGCACATTTTTTCACCAATTCCGACATCTCGGCATCGTTTATGGTCACGGGATATCCCTGGGTGTAGGTCAACTCGAAATCGGCGCCCATGGAATCGCACACGCCTTTGACTATCGTGTACAGGCGTGACTCCCATTGCTCCCAAATACTTGCATCGAATGTTCGAGTGGTACCACTCAATTCGGCCACACCTGGAATGATGTTAAATGCTGTTCCTGCTCTAAAGGTACCAACTGTGACAACGGTCGGTTTCAGGGGATCCGACTGTCGACTCACGACACGCTGAAACGCACTGACCACCTGCGTTCCCACTTCAAGCGCGTCCACGCACACATGCGGCATGGCCCCATGTCCACCATTTCCGATAATTTTTAAATCAAAACGATCCATGGCTGCCATGAAAGGCCCTGATCGAACACCAATAGTACCTTCGGGAATATCCGGCCACACATGGCAACCAAACGCAAAGTTCACCTGTGGATGATTCATTACACCGGCCTCGATCATGGGTTTGGCACCACCGGGACCTTCTTCGGCAGGTTGAAAAAGGAATTTTATATTGCCGCAGAGCCTCTCGCGGAAATGGTTTAAAACGGTCGCTGCACCCAGCACCATGGCCATGTGCCCATCGTGACCGCAGGCGTGCATCACGCCGTCATGTGTGGATGCAAAGGGGAGATCGGTTGATTCCGCAATGGGCAGTGCATCCATATCCGCTCGAAAAAGAATGGTCGGGCCTGGTCTCCCGGTTTTCATCATAGCGACGATACCGGTTATGGCGATATCGGAATCTATTTCGAGATCCATTCCACTCAGGTATTGTTTCAGATATGCTGCCGTTTTCTTTTCTGTAAAGGCTGTTTCAGGGATTCGATGCAGGTCACGACGGGTTTGGATGATGAGATCCCTGTGTTCTTTGAGACGCTGATGGATATCGCTCATTTAGTCATTCCTTACCTGTAAGATTGAGGACATCGAATCACTAATTGGATTTACGAACGACGAGACTCCCGATGGAGTATCCCGCGCCAAAAGAACTGATTACCCCGAGGTCGCCGTTTGCCAGATCCTGTTTGTACAGGTGAAAAGCAATTATTGAACCGGCTGAAGCGGTGTTGGCATAGCGGTCAAGAATGATGGGTGCCTCTTCAAAGGTTGCTTTCCGTCCAAGTAATCGCTGGATAATCATCTGATTCATATTGATGTTGGCTTGGTGCAGCCACCAACGCTTGATGTCAGCGATGGTGAATCCCAGGCTTTCCACATGGCTGCGGAGATGCTGCTCGGCCATGGGGCATACCTCCTTGAATACTCTGCGGCCGTTCTGATGAAAAAGCTTGTCGGCACCGAAAGGGTCCACATCGTTGACACGGCTGAGATAACCCATATTGGAACGGACATTGCTGGAAAACTGCGTCATCGCCTTGGTACTGAGGATTTCGTAACTCTGGGGGGCTACACAGGTGTCTGACCGTTCCACGATCGTGGCGGTAGCTACATCCCCAAAGATAAAGTGACTGTCCCGGTCGCAGTAGTTGACCTGGGGTGAGGTCAACTCCGGGTTGATCAAAAGAACGCAGCGGGCTGTGCCGGCAATCACCATCTCATAGGCTCGATGCAGAGCAAAGGTGGCAGCCGAACAGGCGACCAGCATATCGAAAGCGAATCCATTGATCCCTAATTCGTTCTGTACTTCAATGGCAATGGACGGATAGGATCGCTGCGTGTAGGCACAGGAGACAACCACCGCATCGATGTCTGCAGAGTTTTTACCGGCGGCTTTGATAGCGTCCTTGGCGGCGTAGAGTGATATCTCCGCTTGGGTGGAAAGCGATTCCTCCGGGCGCTCCGGTATGAGCGGACGCATCCGCCCGATGTCCAGAATCCCCTTCTTTACGTAGGAAAAACGCTGCTGGATTCCTGAAGCTTTGACAATGAATTCAACTGAGGACAGGGGTTTTGCCTCGAGTTCGCCCTTTTCGATTTCCACCGAGTGCTCAGTGTTATACTGATTTGCCCAGCGGTTATAAGAGGTAACCAATTCTTCGTTGGTGATGACGTTTTCAGGTGTATACAGACCGGTGCCGCTGATGACGACGGAATATGGTTTTACTGATGACATGATGGTCCTTATTTTTTAAAAGTCCGAAAAATATATATATCGCAACGCCGATGCGTTGGGATAGCAAAAACGATTCCACAATATGACATTAGAAGAGCGCTTCCACAAACGCCTCGGGATCGAAATCCTGCAGGTCGTCGATCTGTTCCCCCACACCGATATATTTCAGAGGGATATTCAACGTGCTGCAGATACTCACGGCAATACCGCCTTTGGCAGTGCCGTCCAGCTTGGTGAGGGCGAGGCCGGTGATGTCCAGGGCCTCGTTGAACAGTGTGGTCTGGGAGATGGCATTTTGACCGGTGGTGGCATCCAGCACCAAGAGGATTTCGTGGGGGGCTTGGGGTAATTTTTTAGCAATGGTCCGTTTGATCTTCTTGATCTCTTCCATCAGGTTTATTTTCGTGTGAAGCCTGCCTGCCGTATCGATGTAAACAATATCCATATTGCGTGAAAGCGCAGCTTCGATACTGTCGAAGACGACGGCCGAGGGGTCAGCATTGTCCTTATGTTTGACGATGTCGGCGTGTGCCCTTTCGGCCCAGATCGTGAGCTGCTCGATGGCAGCAGCACGGAAAGTGTCGGCCGCTGCAATAAGCACTTTCTTACCCTGGGCGGTCTGCCTTGCCGCTAGTTTGCCGATGGTGGTGGTTTTACCCACACCGTTGACACCCACAACCATGACAACGTGGGGTTTTGCCGGCGCAGTCTCTTGGATGGGCGTTGATTGACCGATAATGCCGCCGATTATATCCTTGAGAACCTGTTTGAGGTCATGGGCGTTTTTGATTTCGGAAGCGTCTTTGGAGATCGTATCCATGATGTCCATGGCGGTGGACACGCCGATATCGGAGGTGATCAGCATCTCTTCCAGTTCTTCCAATAGCTCGTCGTCTATCTTTCGGTTGCCCGTAAAGAGTTCGTCGATGTCTGTGGTGAGGATTTCGCGTGTCTTGGAGAGTCCTTGCTTGAGACGACTGAAAAAACCTTTTTTATCTGAGTGGGTTGATGGATTTACGTTCATAAAAATTATTTTACTCACTCCAGGTTGTTTAGGATTTTTGTAGGCTGTTAGGCGTTTTACACGCATAACCTACAGTCTAATAGCCTACAGCCTGTCTGCCTGATTAGTTAGTTGGCCTGCGCCTGCCTGTCGAAGTTCACCGAGACAACCTTGGACACGCCTTTTTCGCCCATGGTGATACCAAACAGGGTGTCTGCGAATTCCATGGATCGTTTGTTGTGAGTGATCATGATGATCTGCGATTTCCGGCCGATCACCTTCAACAGGTCATTGAAGCGGAAAACGTTGGCATCGTCCAGGGGGGCGTCGATTTCATCCATGAGACAGAAAGACGTCGGCTTTATAAGGAAAATGGAGAAGATAAAAGCGATGGCGGACATGGCCTTCTCGCCACCCGAGAGGAGACTCATGCGCGTCAGTTTTTTGCCTGGCGGGTGAATCATATATTCCACACCCGTCTCCAGGGGCTTGTCCGGGTCTGTCAGGATCAGTTTGGCCGTGCCGCCCTCGAACAGACGTGGAAAGACTTCGGCAAGTTTTTCATTGACGGCATTAAACGTGTTGATGAAACGCTCCTGGGTAATCCGGTTGATTTTTTTGATGACCTTGTGAAGATCCTGGATGGCCGTGTCAAGGTCTTCCTGCTGTTCGATGAGAAAATCGTAGCGGGTTTTCAGCTCATCGTATTCATCGATGGCACCCAAGTTGACGTCCCCGATTCTGGCAATTCTGGATCCCAGGCTTTCTTTTTCTTCTTCCATGTCTCTGACCGGCAAGGGGGTGCCCTCAGGCATTTTTTCAACCTGTAGCCTCAGCTGGTCGATAGTCTGAAAGTATTTTTCCTGGAGGCGGTTGGCGATATTCTCCTGTTTGATGGTCTGCTGTGACTGCTCCAGTTCAAGCAGGCGAATATTCTGGAGCGTGGTTTCCCTGGCCTTCTGGATGTTCGAAACAATACCGTCTTTTTCCTGTAACTCTTCGTCAATGGTCAGGTAATCTGCCTCGTTCTGTTGAAGTACCTCTTTGAGTTGTTTGAACTGCGTATACATTTGGGACAGTTCGTCATCTAAGTGCTTGTTGTTTTCCTTCAATGCGATGCGTTTTTCTTTTTTGATGGTGATGTCCCGGGTGAGCTGCTCCAGTCTTTTTAAACCATCCTGCCAGAAATCCTTTAGACGTCTCAGGGTATTATGGTTGTTTTCAACGCTTGCGATGAGTGACGTGTGCTTGAGGCGCAGATCGATAATCTGCTGGTTGGCGCTTTCGAGGGTCTCCGTGACGCCGCTTATTTTTTGATTGGTATCTGTGACGGTATTTTGGGCATTGCGAACGTTTTTCTCTATTTCTGTAATGGCCTTTTGAAATTTGCTTATCTCGACATCGATATTGTTTTCTTCTCCGATGAGTTGTTCCCGCTCGAGGAGCAGCATTTCCAGATGGCGTCGGGAATGTTTCAATTCCTCAGCGGCCTTGTAAAGATTTTTTTCGGCCTCTCTTTCTTCAACCAGGACATTCTCTTTCTTTTCGATATGCTGCTGCAGGGTCTCTTCCAGCTTTCGAACCTCTTTTCCGAGAGCTTCCCGGGCCTTTCTTTCAGATTCAACTTTCTTGTCGAGTTGTGCCGCCTGGCGGGTCAGTCCCTTCAGTTCCTGTCTTTTGGTGAGAATGTTGGACAATTTTTCCTTGCTGCCGCCCAGAAAGACACCCTGGTGAGAAATGATGTTGCCGTCTTTGGTGACAATCGTCTGAACGCGGCCATTTCGGTTGAAACGGGTACGGGCCGCGGTCAGGTTGTCGGCAACAAAGACATGTCCCAGGAGCGCATGGGCGACATTTTCAAAACCAGGTTTCACAGACACATGCTGCAGTAGTTTTCGGGACGACTCGGTGCCGTCCTGGGTATTCGGCGATACGGGCTTGATGCCCGGTATGGGAATAAAACCGCCCCGGCCCTCGCCTGTGGCCTGGAGGTAGTCGATGGCCTGCATGCCTGTGTCCTGATCCTTGACGATGATATACTGCAACGCATCTCCCAGAACCGATTCCACCGCTGTTTCGTACGTCGGATCCGGTTCGATGACTTCTGCCATCAATCCCATAATATCTTTAGAAAACCCGGTGTCGACCCCGGATTTCTGTGGTTCCGGGTTTTCAGAACCTGGCGTCTTATTTTCCGGCAGGTCCTGGTGAATGCGCATAATTGCCTGAACACCGTCGCGGTACCAGGCGTAGCTTTCGGACAATTTCTTCAGCGCCGAGACCTGTGACCGGATCTGATTACGTTCCATTTCCGTAGATTGCGTCTGTTTAACCTGACGGCTCAGGGCTTCTATTTTGGTGTTGACCCGGCTTTCAATGGTTGTGAGCTTATTTTTTAATACTGTCAGGCTTTCACGGAGAAGGGAAATATCTTTTTCATGTACCAGAACAGATTGTTTTGCTTCCTGGACATGCTGTTCGGCAGTTTCGATATCCTGGTCTATGCGGTTCCGCCGCCGGGCCAGATTTTCTTTGTTGTTGGAGGCATTCTGGTAGGTATTTTTGTACCGTGCTTCCTCGGCAACCATCTCCATGAGGGCTGATTTGCTCACCTCTATCTGTTGATTCAGTTGTGTGAGCCGGTCGCGTATGTGCTGATATTCCACCTGCTTTGCATCGATCTGGGATGTGGCCACTTTTTTTTCGGCAGATAGAGACGTATATTCTTTTTCGACGACATCGATCTCTTCGATGATGCTGGTATTTTTTTCTTCCAGGCCGTTTTTGGCTGTTTCAAGTCCGATCACCTCATGCGCATACCGTTCGATCTCATTGCGCAGGTGGCCGATGTCCGTTTCTACCCGGTCTATTTTACGCTGGGCCTCGAATGATTGCGACTTCTGGGCCGATATTTCCTGGTTCTTTTCCCAGCGTTTCAATTTAATTTCTTCGACCGCCGCATCGATTGTCTTTAACTGGGAAGTATGCTGGAGATCGTCGTCTTTTCGTGTTTGAAGCAGCCGGCTGGTGCCGGCTATTTTTTCGGCATATTCATCATAGTAATGGATCCCCAGGTGAATGTTGAGGATCTTGAGCCGGTCCGAGTATTTTTTATACCGCTCGGCTTTTCGGGCCTGTCGCTTCAGACCCGCCATTTGCCGTTTGACTTCCGTTATGATGTCGCTCACCCTTAAGAGATTCTGGTGTGTTGAAGCAACCTTGCGCAGGGCTTCTTTTTTTCGGTTCTTGTATCGCGTGACCCCGGCGGCCTCTTCTATATACAGGCGCCGCTCATCAGGGCCGGCGTCCGTAATGATCCCGATGTTGCCTTGCTGAATGACGGCATAGGTCTTGGCTCCCATACCACTTCCCATGAAGACGTTATGGATGTCCTTCAAGCGGCAGGGCTGTCGATTGATAAAGTAGGCACTCTCTCCTGATCGGTAGAGTCGTCTCGTTACGTTGATTTCGGTGAAGTCTTTGAGTTCTTCGGGGGCTGACCCGTTGTCGTTGAGCAAAGTCAGGGAGACTTCGGCCATGTTCAAGGGCGGTTTGCCTTTGGTGCCGGAAAATATAACATCTTCCATGTGCTTGCCACGCAGCTGCTTGACACTCTGTTCACCCATCACCCAGCGGAGTGCGTCAACAATATTGCTTTTGCCGCAGCCATTGGGGCCGACGACAGCAGAAATACCCTGGGGAAACGCGATGGCCGCCTTTTCCGGAAAAGACTTGAATCCCAGTATTTCCAATTTTTTCAGCTTCATGAAAGGTGTTCTCCTGATACGGTAATAACAATCGTGTAGCGATTGTTATTTGTGAATAAGAATTTATAACAAGGAATGGGGGTGATGTAAAGAAAAAACACAAGGGAGAGTGCCAAATTCGGATTTTAGACACAAGATGTGGATTTAACAATCAGTTTTAGGTTTTAAGTGCTAAGTTTTAGGTTCAGCTAAGAGCTACAATGAATTACGCGCGAAGCGCAAATATCGTCCGATAGGACAAATGTCACACGAAGTGTAAATGACGCCCGTAGGGCATAATAACGCACGAAGTGCATGTGACGCGAAGCAGGTTAAAGAATCTGGCTCAAGAATAGCTTGGTCCGGTCGTGTTCTGGGTTTTCGAAAAAATGCTCGGGTGTACCCACCTCGACAACGGCACCGGCATCCATAAATATAACGCGGTCTGCCACTTCTTTGGCAAATCCCATCTCGTGCGTGACCACAACCATGGTCATGCCTTCTTGCGCCAGTGTTTTCATGACATCGAGGACCTCACCGATCATTTCCGGGTCCAGGGCTGACGTGGGTTCATCAAACAGTATCACCTTCGGATCCATGGCCAATGCCCGGGCAATGGCGACACGCTGCTGTTGCCCCCCGGAAAGATTGTCCGGGTAGGCCTTTGCCTTGTCGGAAATTCCGACTTTATCAAGGAGGAAATTGGTTTTTTCCCGGGTGTCCTGCTTGGATCTTTTTCTGACCACGAGCTGGGCTATAGTAACGTTCTCATAAACGTTTTTATGGGGAAAAAGATTGAAGGACTGGAAGACCATTCCCACTTCAGCACGGACTTTATTGATATTGGTTTTCGGGCTGAGAACATCGATGCCGTCAATGACGATATGGCCTGATTCCGCTCTTTCAAGCCGGTTCATGCATCGTAACAGGGTGCTTTTCCCCGACCCGGAAGGTCCGCAGACAACCACGACTTCGCCGGCCTTTATTTTACAGGATACATCGACAAGCGCTTTGACTTCATGCGGTACAAAGAAAGTCTTGTAAATGTTTTGAACATCAATCACTTTATGGCACTCCTCCTCTCAAGGTGTTGAACGAACATGGAAAGGGAAAAGGTCAAAACCAGATAAAGTACCGCCACGACCAGGTAGATTTCAAACGGCTGCAGACTGGCCGATACGGCCTCTCTTGCTGCTTTGGTCAATTCGCGAATGGCGATAATACCTAAAAGCGACGAGTCTTTGATGAGGCTGATAAATTGTCCCGCAAGGGGCGGCAGAATGCGTCGAAGCGCCTGAGGTAGAATAATGTACCGCATAGACTGGGCATAGGTCATGCCCAGCGATCTTGCTGCTTCGGTCTGACCGCGATGAATAGATTGTATGCCGGCTCTGACAATTTCCGTAACGTAGGCGCCGGCAAAACAGGATAGTGAGGCAACGCCGTACCAGAAGGCGGAAAGCCGTCCCAGGCCATACGTGGCAAGGATGTCGTTGATAACCGTTCCAAGGACAAAATACCAGATGAGAATTTGTACCATCAACGGTGATCCGCGTATAATTTCAACATAGATGATGACTGTCCATTTTAAGGCCGGATTCGATGAAATTCTTGCAAGTCCCCCTGCCACACCGATAAGAATACCAAAAATTGTAGCCATGAGGCTCAGTTTCAGCGTTAGCCATAGGCCGATCAACAGCAAACCGGGTTTCCATTTTTCATATACGCCTATATTATCTCCGAGAGATATGATCTCCCCTTCGACAACTGCTAAGCCTTCTGTCGGGACCGTGTATAAAACGGTTTCCGTTTCGCCTTTAACCGCAACCGTGGTTTCCTCTGCTTTCCTGACAATCGTGTCAACTTCACCTGCGATTTCGGAATTGATCTCAATCGTGTCTTGGTAGACAAAGTAAATAGGCATGCGATTCCAGCGCCAAACATATTCGATTTTCTGTGTCGCATACAAAAAAAGCCCGGCCACAAATAGTATAAACACAACGAATACGCCTACCCACATATTGTATGAAGCAGGTCTAATTGCCCGTTGATTTTTCCCGGTTGCGTTCATAGTTTTCTTTTTCAATAACCTGTGATGAGCGTTTTAAATTTTAAGAATAGGGTTTCTTACAAAACAGGCCGGCCACCCATAGAATGAAGATAGCCAGCCTGTTTACTGTTAATCAATTATCTTGACAATTCGATGATTACTGGAGTTCCTTTTTCCAGTCAGAGCCTATGATCCACTTGTCGTATATTCTTTCATAGAATCCGTCTCCTTTGGATTGCCGCAGGAAATTATTCAGATAGTTGAGGAAGTCCGGATCGCCTTTATTGATGGCCCATGCCAGCGGCTCATACGTAAACGGCTCGTTCAGGAAAACGGTTTTTCCTCTGCCCTGGCTGCCATAGAGGAAACCACAGAAAGGCAGATCGTAGACCAAGGCATCGGCCTTGCCGTTGATAACTTCCAGGCCGGCCTCTGCTTCGGATTCAAATCCTTTGTAGGTGGCTTTTGGGATGTATTTCTTTATGGCCTGCTCGCCGGTGGTACCCATCCTGGATGTCAGGATAAATTTAGGATCATTCAGGTCTTTGAAGGACAGAACTTTTCCTTCATGCTTTTTGTTCAGCAGAATGGATTGTCCCACTACGATGTAAGGATCCGCAAAAAGAATCTTGAGATTTCTTTCCTGCGTAATGGTCATACCGCCCATGATAATATCGAACTTATCGGTCATGAGGGCGGGAATGATGCCGTCCCAAGCGGTGTTGACGGGTACGAACTTTACACCCATTGATTTGGCGAGCCTTCTGCCGAAATCCATGTCAAAACCGATGAAGTTACCCTTTTTATCCGTCATTTCAAAGGGCACATAACCGGATTCGAAACCAACACGCAATTCCCCTCTTTGAAGAATTTTTTCAACATGAGACTTTTTTGCCAGTTCAATGTCGGCACTCATGGCCGTGGTGGAGAAAAAAATCCCTGCGAACAGGAATACAGCCAATCCGAACAATAAACCCTTTTTCATTTGCAACCTCCTTTTTGTTTGAATGTCATCCAATACCAGTAAACGCTGCACAACGCGTTTTTTCCAAAATCGAATGAAATGGCGAAAAATATTAATACCTGAACTGAGTGATTATTTCCGAAGAGATGTGCCGAGATCTTGATGGAGGAGGGTTCGCAAAAAACGTAGACATACCGGTGGATCTGTCGAGGCTTTTTGCGAAACCTTGATCCGCAAGAAATTGGTGCAGATCGAGATAAAAATCGCTCAGTTCAGGTAATATATTATGCGATAGATAAAGTAAAGGATTCTTTGTTAAAACGATTGTTACGAACACCTTGACAGGGACCCTTTCCAACGGATATTATACCATTCCGTACTATTTATGAATCAGATGGGAAAATGGAGGTTATGCATGCAGGATTCACAAGGCATCTCAGTTGACGAACTGATGAAAAACCCGGAGATAGGAAAGATTATCGGTCGTGACAGTCAGGAAATGATCGAACGACGAGCCCATGTGCCACTTGTCTGCGAGGTTTTTCACCAGCCATACACCCGACTGATTCCCGAGGACACGTACCAGTTCCATTTCGATCGGGAAGCCCGAAAAAGTTTGCCGGCCATCATAGGTAACGTGGTGCAGAAAGTCGTGGGCGAAAATGCGTCGGACGAAGCGCTTAAGACAACATACGAAAAGCAGCGCAATATCGGTATTGTTTTCTCCGGCGGTCCTGCCCCGGGTGGTCACAATGTCATTGCAGGTGTTTACGATGCGGCAAAAAAGGCGAATCCGGAAAACAGGGTTTACGGGTTTCTGCTCGGACCGGAAGGTATTGTGGAAAATGATGTCACAGAAATAAACGATGAACTTGTGGACCGATATCGAAATCTGGGCGGCTTTACCATGATCAAAACGGGTCGTACCAAGATCGACACGCCCAAAAAAATGGCGCTTTCCAGGGAGACATGCCAGGCGTTGAACCTGAGTGCTCTGGTGGTGGTCGGGGGAGACGATTCAAACACCAATGCGGCATTTTTGGCCCAGGAGATGTTTAAGGACAATATTCAGGTCATCGGGGTTCCGAAAACCATTGACGGTGATATTCAAGTCAAAGACGCCCGGGGGCAGGTGCTGTGTGCCATGTCCTTTGGTTTTCATACAGCGGCAAGGGCGTTTGCCAACTCGGTGGGCAACCTGTGTACCGACAGCAGTTCGGATGTCAAATACTGGCATATCTGCAAGGTTATGGGACGGGTTGCCAGTCACCTGGCACTTGAAGTCGCTCTGCAGACCCACGCCAACATAACGCTCATCGGAGAAGAACTGGCCGACTATACAGATAACCAGCGCATCCAGGCAGCTGAAAAGAGAGGGGAAACAGACTACCTTGCTTATGGCATAACCCTCCGGCATCTTTCCCGTGTGATATGCGATGGCATTGTCAGGCGGGCTGCTTTCGGCAAGAACTACGGCGTCATCGTGATACCCGAGGGTATCCTGGAGTTTGTAAACGAGATACAGGTTTTCATTATAAAACTGAGCACGATTATCGCGAAATACAATCAAACCCACGATTCAGATTTCCATACAGCTTACCCGCTCCTGGAAGGCAAACTGGAATTCCTGAGACATTTGGCGCGCCGTTCAGTAGAAGAGGGTGGGGTTGCCGTGTGGAATCGGAGGGATGACGATCTGTTCAACGACATTCCGGAATTTTTCCAGGAGGGTCTTTTAATTGAACGGGACAGTCATGGAAACTTTCAGTTCTCACAGGTGCAGACGGACAAGGTTGTCATGGGTCTGGTGAAGGACTACCTCAATATCCTGAAAGAAAAGGGTGTTTACAAGGTGGGTATCGACCAGGATGTATACCGGAAAAGCATGACCAGGGGCGGGTTGGACCCGGATCTCTATGGCAAGGCGATTTTCAGGAATTATCCGGGCGACAAGTTTCTGATGGTAAAGAAATCGATTATCAGTATTAAAACGCTAAAGCGGGTACTCCTACGAGCGGGTCTGATCCAAAAATCCGATGACATTCCCGTGCCGGTAGGAAATATGTACCGGAAATCGGTTCCAAAATTTAAAACCCAAGCCCATTTTTACGGCTATGACGGGCGGGGAAACAATCCCACCCGGTTTGACTGTAATTACACGTATAATCTGGGATGGACGGTTTTCAGCCTGATTGCCAACGGAAGTACCGGGCAGATGGCAGGCATCAAGAACCTGGAGAAAGATTTTGCGTTATGGGAGCCCATCGGCATTCCGATTGCGCCGCTGATGCACCTGGAGGAACGCAAAGGCAAACTGGCCCTCGTGATCGAGAAAAGCGTCGTGGACATCCATTCCACCGCTTTTCAGGCTGCCAAAGCATCCAGGGAGAAGTGGCTTGCGGCCGGTCCTGCAGAAGATGACTACCGGTGTTCAGGCCCCATCCGCTTTGCAGGCAAAAGCGAGGAGAGTCGACCCATCACGCTGGTATTGAATGCCATAAAAATATTCGGGCAGTCGTATTGATGAATTCGGAAAAAGTCGAATTCATCAAGTATTTGGTGTTTAGTATTTTGTATTTAGCATGGAATATATTATGATATACCAAGCTGTTAGACTCCAAAACACTAAAAACCAAACACCAAACACCAAACACCAAACACCAAACACCAAACACAAAACACCAAACACAAAACACTCTCGTAAAAAGTAGCTTTTCTGACTTTTTGCGAGACCATCAGTATTGACTTGAGAGATCAGATTAGGTAGAAATAAACACTAGTGGCGTCATGACGCAGGTCAGTTTTCAAATATTGCGACAAAGTCGCATTTCATAAAAATCGTATAACGATTTTTATTGAGGAATGATGTCGATATGGTCGATATTGAAAATAATGATTCTACCGGCGGCTCCGAGCGACGAAAGCATCCGAGACTGGATTTTCACTGTAAAGCCACCATCCGGGGAATCCATCAGGTGGTAAAGGTAACGGATATCAGCCTGGGAGGATTCTTTTTTGAGTTGGCTACGAAGAGAAAGTTAAAACTCGATATCCTGATAGATGTGAGCATGCGGTTACCAACGGAAGAAAACACGATTCGCTTCAAAGCCAAACTGGTTAGCCAGGGAAAGCGGGGTATTGGCTGTAAATATGTGAGTCTCATGCCTGACACCAAGAAAGCCATTCGAAACTGTTTCGAGACATTCAAGGATACCATACCCATCGCCTAAAATTCGAGCATTTCATAGACCTGATCTGCCCCGGCACTGCGTTATTGAAGATTCTCGAAGCAAACTGAGAGTAATCTTCGACCGTAAGGAATTCTGTCTATTTCGGATTCGCTCGCATTCCCCGCGGCAAGCCACTGGGCACATGCTCGCTATTGCGGTTCAGCCTTCGCAGTAGAACACTACGGCTTCAGGCTGAAATGCCTTACGCCAGAACTGATCAGGCCTATGAAATGCTCGAATTGCACCCTCCATTTCCGAACGATATTTTCTAATCTGAAGTATATAATCCAACCTAAGTATTTTACGAGGTGAGGTTGCCGTAGCTGCAAGGAAGATGCTGTTCCGCTATAGTGGACTATGCGGTATGGCATCTGACGCAGCAGATGCGGTAAGATCGCCTCGTAAAATATTTAGGCGAGGTAATCTTCCCACAACCCCCACATCAAACTATGTTCACTTTCATATCCAAAACAATAGACTTTCAGGAAATCCCGTGCATCGTTGGATAGTGGTTCAAATTTGATGCCGATGATGATACTCGTGCCGCCGGGTTCTTTTATTTTTTTGCTCCATATTACCCAGCCTGGAATGGAAGTACCATCGCCGGATGGTAATTTGATCTCCACGATCGACTTGGTATCCGATAAGGCTTCCGTTCGCATGGAGCCATATTTCAACCCCAGATCAATACAGACGCCACCCAACGAGATGTCCCGACTCACGCCTTCGAAAGCGACCGGAGCGGCGTTTCCCCGGCGCAGTGCCAGCATCATCGTGGCACGAACCGGGTTGTCATGTCGGGTTGACCGGCGGACGCTTGGCCATGATCGTCCATGTTCTCTGCTGGGAGGGCCCTTGTACAGTTTTATTAAAAGCTGTTCCAGATGGGGATATTTTTGACAGGTTTCGGCGAGAGCAGTTTTGCTGATCTTGACCACTTCTACCGGGGTGAGCGTTTTGATATCCGATAGGGATGTTGTTTTTTTTTGGATTGGAAAAACATCACCGAAAATATCATTGTCAAAAATATGCTGCGTCAATGGTTCCGATCTGTTTTCCTGGGCGTTGACCAACTGTACGACTTTTTCCTCTAGCGTGCCTGAAACAACGAAAAAAACATCGCTACAGGTCTGGCCGGTACGGATGATCGTCCGGCCGGCATCGAACCGCTCCCTTACCAGTCTCAGCATGAGGGCTATGAGTTCCTGGTAGGTTATGTTGACAAAAAGAAAGTGGAGAGGAGATTCCTCTTTTATACCGAATCGCAACGCTGAATGAAATGAACGGCCTTCTGCGTGGGTAGGTTTGAAAATACTCCAGGCCAGTATTTTCGATACAATCGCTTGAAATGTCTTATATTCACCCAGAAAATTCTGGGTGGCACGGGTATAACTCTGGAAAGCATCGTTCTTTTTTTTGCGCTCCGATAGAAAATCGCCATAGGCTCTGTAAATGTCACCCTTGTCCGGGAAAAGAGACATCAGATCTTGATATTCTTTTTCGGATGTGAGGCTCAATGACCCGTCAGCGATTCTGTTCAGGATGCTGCGTTTATATTCAGTTTGAAAAATCATATCAGGTCGGCTACTATATTATACACCCCTGCAATGGCTTCGCTGGACCGGTCGATGGCGGTCAGGGGCGCCATGCCGGATATCATGTTGTCTATCTGATTGTCCCGCATGATACTTCCTAAAATTGTCGGGTGAATCATCAGATATTTTTGTGAAACGAGCTGAATGATACGTCCGGCTTCCCGGTCTCTCGGGCTTTTCGTCATGTTGGTCACGAGAGCTGGACGTATTTCCTGGATCTCCCGGCTGAGCAGATTCATGTCTTCTTCGCTGTTGTTTTCCTGCACCGCTTTGAGGAGGTCCTTCACGGTCCGGACATTCATATTGTTTTTTGGATCCATAGCCGTTTTGATCGTAGCGAGAAGGGCCGGCTTTTGACTGCTTAACCTGCTTAACTTGCGATACACAGCATTTCTGACAAAGGCATAAGCGTTTTGAATCGAAATTGGTTGAGGTGTCAACACCACGATCTTCCTGTGGGCCATAAGAAAGAAATCGAGAACATTGTACGAGGTGCCCGAACCTAAATCGAGTATCGCAATATCGGTGTCCAGTTGCGAAATACTTTGCATGATTTTTACTTTCTGAGCAAACTGGAGATTGGCTAAAGACAGAATCTCGCTGGCACCGCTCAGCAAGCGCAGATTTTCAATGCCCGTTTCAATGCAGATTTCTTCAAGATGATCGTATTTCTTGGTGATGTAGTCATTGATGGTTTTTGGTGGGCTCTTTATCCCCAGCATGGTGTGGAGATTTGCCCCGCCAAAATCGACATCGATCAGGACAGTCCGTTTGCCCATCTGAGAGAGCCAGAAACCAAGCAGCGTGCTGATAACACTTTTTCCCACGCCTCCCTTGCCACCACCGACAGCCCAAATGGTTGGGCTCGGTTTTTTATTGAGATTGTTCGCTTCTTTCACAGGGTTCCTTTCATTTCACGTACGTTTCCCACAGGTCCCAAATCAGGTTTTGCTCTCCGTCGCTCCCGAAACAGTATTCATCCAGAAAGTCTCTGTCGGCATCAGACAATGTTTTAAACTGAATACCGATGAGCGATAGGTCTTTGTTTCCTTGCTTATCTTTTCTGACCCAGAGAACGGTTCCCATAATTTCGAGGGTTTCGTCGACATTGGGTAGATAGAGCTGTAACATCGTGTCTAAATCTACCACTGTTTTCTGTTTGACACTCCAGTGTTTATTCTCTAATTCGATGCAGGCGCCTCCCAGTGATATGTCCCTTGTATACCCCACCGAATCGAGTTCGGTTTTATCGTCCGCCAGAAATATTTTCAGATTGATCTTGATGGGGATTTCATGCCTGACGGAACGTCTGACGCTTGTCCAGGCTCTTTCTTTGGCGTCTCCAGAAGGGCCTTTGTAAAGATTTTCGAGAAGTTTTTCGATGCCTTTATGTTTTTTAAGGATATCCGTCAGAATCGGTTTTCTTATTTTTACGAGTTCCACAGCAGTGAGGGTTTTAATATCCGACTTGGAAACATTGAACTGTTCCAGGGGAAAGGCTTCTCCAAAAATATCATTATCGGATAGGAATTTGACGGAGGTACTAGGTGACGCTCCCCGTTTATCCGCAGATACATGTGTCCTCTCTTCGATTGTCCCCGAAACAATAAAGTAGATGTCGTTCCCGGGGTCTCCATATTTAATCACAAACTGATCAGCCGGGAATCGGACACGAATCATTCTCAGCATGATACCGATAAATTCGGGGTAGGACATTTCGGCAAAAAAAGCCTGGAGCGGCGATTCACCCAAAGCTGTTTTTCGAATGGCCGCGTGGAAGGATCGCCCTTGTTCATGGTTGGGTTTGACAATGCTCCACGCACGGATTTTGGCAACGATTGCCTGAAGTGCTTTGTTGGCTTGAATGTAAAGATCGGCTGTTTTGCTATACACCTGATAGGCAGTATCGGTCTCTTTTTTCTGGACGAGAAAATCCGCGTATTCCCTGTGAATATCCGCGTTGTCATCGAACTGCTCAATCAGCTTTTCAAATTCTTCTGTTGTGGACAGCCGCAGGGATCCTTCGACAATTTTCTGAATGATGTTTTTCTGGCTCTCGTTTTGATTATTCAATGTTGACTCCCCACATGTGATTTTATTCCGTCATTTAAAACCTGGTCCTCTGGGCCAGGTCAGAGATATTTGGCTATACCGATGGCGGAAGTTACTTAAATCCGAAGCACAAAATTCGAAATCCTAAACAATACCTAATGAACCAAATTCGAATGATAAAAACAAGATCTTGGAGATGCAAGTTCAAGCACTATGTTTGAATCATTTGAGCATTTGATATTTGGATTTGTTTCGTATTTCGATATTCGAATTTAGAATTTATCACACGCTGAATGTGCATAATATTAATCCCTTATAGGGTTGAATCAGTGCCGGGCCCTTAGGACCCAGGTATCTACTTATAGGGCATCCCGTATTTCATCGATTCGAGCGTTGAGCATCTCGCTTTTTT
>Ga0164315_10000720_pt1 | contig 23649 bp, 20 predicted proteins | sample GuaBasSedimGuay6_FD_113737 | JGI IMG/M metagenome (GOLD analysis project Ga0164315, IMG submission 113737) | Subseafloor sediment microbial communities from Guaymas Basin, Gulf of California, Mexico - Guay6, Core 4569-2, 0-3 cm | ecosystem: Environmental > Aquatic > Marine > Hydrothermal vents... | reverse complement strand
TTGTCATTTCGAACGAATGTGAGAAATCTAGTGTATTACAAGAGATTTCTCAATCGCTCAAAAGCAAGCTCATTTCGAAATGACAAACTTTATTAGTTTGCATTGACTCTAGTATAAGTAAACAAAGATTACTTCATTTTTCCATATAATCATAATGACAAAAAATGATTAACAAATGAACAAAAAATTAGCTGCACTTGATATTGGAACAAACTCGTTCCACCTTATTGTTGTCTCCGTTTCCAACACCGGAAATTTTGAAATTATTGATAGAGAAAGAGAAGTACTGCGTTTAAGTGAACGAAGTTTTGGAGAGAATAAATCAATTTCTCCAATTTCAACTGAGAAAGCCATATCTGTAATAATTAAGTACAAAAAGATTGCGGAATCTAATGGAGCCCCTCTGCGAGTTACCGCAACTTCTGCGGTTCGTGAATCATCAAATAAAAATGAATTTCTAGAAACAGTATATGAAAAAACTGGAGTTCATATTGAGGTAATCAGTGGAGAAGAAGAAGCACGCTTAATCCATCTTGGAGTTCAAAAAGCCGTCCCAATATTTAATTTAGAATCACTATCAATAGACATTGGTGGTGGCAGCACGGAATTTATTGTGGGCAAAAAAGGGGAAATTCAATATTCCAATAGTCTCAAACTTGGTGCAGTTAGGTTAAGCCAAATGTTCTTCCCAAATTATATTTTAACTGATGAAAAAATTGGGAAAGCTCGTAAATTGGTCGAAGAAGTTGTTGCCCCTGTTGTATCAAAGATTAAAAATAGAAATATTGAAACTGTTGTAGGATCTTCTGGAACAATTCTCAACATTGGAATGATGATTAAAGCCTTAAGAGATGGGGAAAAAGGAGAGTACCCAAATCTCAATAATTTTGAATTCAGCGCTGATGATCTTCAAGAAATTGAGAGTATGGTTCTCAGTAAAAAAACTCAAGAAGAAAGAAAAAGCATTGCTGGACTTGAAGAGAGAAGGATTGATATTATCCCTGCTGGGGTGATTATTTTATCAACAATATTTAAAGTATTGGATATAAAAAAACTTATAATTTCTGAATATGCATTGAAAGAAGGGATAATTCTGGATTCAATTAATAAACTACCCGTTTGATTTCACATTTAAACAAACCTTTTTAAAACTAGAAATATTATTGTAAAAGTAGCATTTTCTTAGTCTGTGTAAAGCTCCCAGAAATAATTTTATAAAAATAAACTCCACTAGAGAGATTATCCGCTCTAAAATTAACTTTATAATTTCCTGGGGACTGCTTTTCATTAACTAATATTTTTATCTCTCTACCTAGAATATCATATATTTTCAATTGTACATTCTGGACATCTTTCAATCCAGATGTTGAAGGTAGAGAATATTCGATAATTGTTGTTGGGTTAAATGGATTGGGATAGTTTTGTGATAATGAAAAGTTCATTGGAATTATAGAATGATTCCTATCATTTATTCCAGTTGTAACCTCACCAAGCTTAAACAAATATATACCCACTTTTTCACTACTTACAGAAGAAATTGCTTGAATAATTACATTTTTTCCTGTTAAATCAACAAGATAGCTCGTCATAAATTTATCAGTAAAATAATCACTCAAATCATAGCTATTTAGACTAGAACTTGAAAAATTATAATAATAAAGATTAAAATCATCTTCCATCCATGCAACTCCACCTGTATCAATAGGAATATCAAAAGAATTACTACTTACTCCATTATCACTTAAATATAAACCATTAAAAGTACTTCTTATGGTTGTTGTAGTATCGTTCATCCACAATTTTATTTGCGTTGCTCCAGTTGTATTCTCCCACCATACAATTCTTTTAGAAGATGTTGCTACTGACCAAACATCTAATCCACTAACAGATCTAATAGTTTCTAGATTATTAGTTGAAAAATTAAATGCTTTTATACTCTCATTTGAAAATCCAGCATCCGATTCTGACCAAACGGCAAAATCACTATCAAAGACAAGTGATCTGATTGTATTTCCAGAATTTGGTGTATAAAAAGTACTTACTGAATTATTTCTATATGATATCAATTCTTCAATGTTAGGATTTGATAAACTATTTTTTAAAGCTACAAATGAATTTTCTTCACTCTCAATAATATCAATTTTAAAATCAGTATCAGTTAAATTTAAAATCATTTGTGGGTTTCCATTCTTTAAATCGGATGTTAGGATTCCTCTTGAGAAATCAGGATTAAAAATATCACCATAAAAATATACTATATTATTATCAACTGCAGGAAACTGATTTACTTCAAATTCTCCAGCCAATTCTTTCAAACTAGCAAAGTGGTATCCAAATCTCTTTGTAAAACTAGTGTTAAAGTCATTAGCAATAATAAACATGTCACCACCCGATTTTGCTAAGTAAGCATCGAGTCCATTTGTATCCCTAAACAAATAATCAAAAACATATCCTGCTCTTAAACTATATCTGCTTACAGTAAAATCAGTGTGAAAGTCGCCGTTACTATCAGTATAATCTTTGTAGTGCTTGTAGATAAGATAATTATCTGATATTCGACTATAATTATACTTATTGGAATTACTTAATTGAATGAGATTTCCTTTATATGTAATTTCCAAATTGTATTCAGTTTTCGTTGAATCTAAATTAACAACAATTGCATAAATTTCATCTTTGGTTGAACTGTTTTTAAGACTATAATTAATTATTCCACCATTTAATGTTGTACTTTTAGTTTCAATAACATCAAAAATCTTCGTTACTACCAATAATTCCAATTCAGTATTATCATTTTCAGGAGTTACAGTAAATTCAATTTCATCAAGATTACCAGGTAGAACATTTGGATAAATCCTAAAATAGCGGGCACTATGCCTCTTACTCCTCTTACTAGAAAATATTTTTGTTTGAAAAATACTTCTATCAATGTGAATTTGAGGGTAGAGTTCTGCCTCCTCATAATTATAAGGAGTAATTGTTTGGTACAGATTAGAAACGGCAAAATTCTTAAAGGCTTCATCAAAGCTGCTGCCAACTTTTACAAGCGCCTCATCTATCGCAAGAAAGCTATAATCTTTTGTCTTGCTATCGTGTTCAATACTTTTTTCCCAAATATTTTTTATAGTACTATGACCACCTAAATGTTCTGAAATATATTTGAAAAAAATCCAACTTCCATACCAATGGTTCGAAAATTCTGTTTTAGTGGCATCAAGCTGAATAGTTGGGAATCGAAACCAAGAATTCAAATAAATGATATTCTGATTTACATTATCAAAAACTTCATCTTCAATCCATGTTGCTGTTGCTTCCATTAACCAAGTCATTTCGTGTGCATCATACCCAAATTGTATTGCATGAAAAAATTCGTGAGCTGCGGTGACTTGAATTGCTTCTAATTGTGAGTTATTTTGCAATTCAGAATAATCGTTCCGCATTTTTATATAACTTGTTGTTGCATTCTTTTCAACTAAAGTGTTAGAATTTGGATTGTCTCCAATTGTTGAAAATGGAGAGGCAAAACCATAAGCACCTGATTTCAATTTTTGAACATATATATCATATCTACTATTGTCACCTATATTGCCACTATCTGATGGGGGAGGAGTAAAACCCATGGAATCTATTTCTGATTCAAAAGCATTTTCAAATGCCAATATCATCATATCAATATAATCTGGAATGCCATTTAAATCATTATCAGCTGGATTAACAGCATTTGTATCACCTTGAACTATTGAGTAGTGAAATTTGAAATGGGTACTTTCACTTTCAGATTGTAAACTATTTGGAGCTATAAAAGCACCTTTATCATTTAAGCCATAATTCTGTAATTCTTGTTTTGTGGATCTACTTAATCTAGACCAATTATTAAATATTTTAAGTATAATATCTGTAGTTAGACCACTTCTCTCTAAATCTTTATATTCAGATGGAAGTTTACTCCAATCGTAAATACTATAAATTATATTCTTCGCCCAATCATCTATTGTTATTACTTCTTCAGAAAGATCAAGCTCAAATTTTTGAAATACAGATGTTATATTTTGAGTTATTTCTTCACTTTGCTTTAAATTATTCTGTGCATAAAGCTTGTTATAATTACTTATAGAAAGAAACAACAATAAAAAAAGCAGATAAGATTTATATATAGAAAATAGCATTATATCCTTTTTGTGTTTTTAAATTAGGATGTTACATCGAATTTAACAAAAAGTTTATAAATGTGAAATAAAAAAGAAAAATATCTTGAAGTTAAATTATGGAGATTCGACAGTAGTAAAGATCTTTTTGAAACAGTTATGAGAGTAAAAGCTTTACATTAAAACTCTTTTAATAGATCCTTGATATAAAATGATGGAGTAATTGCAGCTAATTTCCCTCCAATATTATCTCCATAAGTTCCATGAACAATACCAGTTAAAAGCGTTTTTTTACTTTTAATAATACAGTCCACCTTTTTTTACAGAAAAATAAACCCCAGAACCGCTGCACCCTTGAATACTTGGGGAATCAAAAAATATTCTTACCATTTATTTTTATAACTAATTTACAGAGTCTAGTGTTTCAACAACCCATTTATTTAAACTTTTACCAGAACGGCTAGCCTTAATGAAAAACTTGTGATGTAGTTTAGGTGACATCCTTAAAATAAATTTACCTGAAAATGGTTTGTCAGGTTGTTCGCCACGCTCATTACAAAACTCGAGGTAATCATCAATAGATTCGCGGAAAGCTATTTCAATTTCATCAACACTCTTTCCTTGAAATGTAACTACATCACGCATGTCTATAATTTCACCGTGAAATATTTTCGATTCATCATCATAATTTATTTGACCAGAATAGCCTTTATATTTTAACATTATTTAACTCCTGCTTCAGTTAAAAATCTTCTCATTGATTTTAGAGCACCTTTATCTGTTTCTTTTTGTGGATGAGGTCTATGAAAGATAGCTCTTACACCATTTAAATAGAATCTAACTCTTGAACCACGCCCTTCACTTATTTCCGCATCAAGAGCTAATAATAACTTCTCGATATCATTCCAAATAACATTAGACCTAACTGGTTCGACAAAAATTGAATCTAAGATTTTTTGATGTTTTTTATTTAGTTTAATCACGATATCAGTTTACAGTATCACAATATAAAAGTCAATAGAATTATTTTTTACAAGCCATACTCAAAGACTTAACTAATTCCACAGTTGCATCTATACAATCATTTTGAAGAGACTTAATTATTGCGCTTCCAATAATAAAGCCATCAGCGAAAGGGGAAAGTTGTTTAATAATCTCTGGTTTTGAAATTCCAAATCCGATTAACATTTTGTTTTTATTTACGATTTGATAAGTAGTATTAAGATTTTCAGTTATTGTTTTATCAAAACCCTCTCTAACGCCTGTAGTTCCAGTTACTGAAACACAATAAAGGAAACCTTTCGATTTATTATCAATTTTTGTTATTCTTTCTTTACTACTTGTTGGTGTAGTTAAAAGAATTTTATCCAAACTCTCTGAAAAGGGGGCGAAGAAATCATCAAATTCTTCGAGTGGAACATCTGGAATTATTAATCCATCAACTCCAGCATTTATAGCATCTTTTTCAAATTGTTCTTTCCCATATTTTTGTAGAGTATTTGCATAGCCCATCAAAATAAGAGGAATATCAGTTCTCTTTTTTATATCTTCAGCAAACTGGAAAGTTTGTTTTTGTGTTATCCCATTTTGCAATGCAATTTGAGATGATTGCTGAATTACTCCACCATCAGCAAGTGGATCACTGAAAGGCATACCAAGTTCAATGATATCAGCTCCAGCATCAATTATTTTGTTTGTATTATCAATAAATCTATCTTTTGTTGGAAATCCAGATGTTAGAAATATTGATAATGCTTTTCTTCCGTTGTTGTTTATCTCTGTAATTCTATTCTTAATTTTACTCATAGTATTTTGTCTGTTTTTTTAGTTAAAAGAACACACCCCTAAATCCCCTCTCAAGAGGGAACTTAAAAGCATATAATATTATTTTCGTGCTTTTCCAGATAAATTGGTTATTTTAATTCTAAATACTTTTGTTTCTTCTAATGCGCTTGCTATATATGTAATTCCTTTATCAATAAACTCAGGGGAGTATTTGTGTACAAGTCCTTCGAGACCTATTTGTTTCTCATCATAAAATGATTCTTCAATTTTACCAGAGAGAATTACACTCTCATACTTTGTGCTAAATTTAGACTGTAATATCTCAGTATTTCCAACTACACAAAAGGATACTGATTTATTATGCTTGAAATGTTCAAGCTTCTTCCCATCCACAGCACAGTGAAAATATATTGAATCATCTACTACGCAATAGCTAAGTGGTAATCCATATGGTTCTCCATTCTTAGAAACAGTTGATAGTATTCCATATTCACCTCTGTTTAATAATGCTATAGCTTCTTCTTGAGTTATTGCTCTGTCGGCTCGTCTCATAATGTCCATATATTATTTTCTTATTTGGTTACAAAATAACACACCCCTAAATCCCCTCTCAAGAGGGGACTTAAAAGATTTATAATTTGATTCGTCCAATTAAGGTATTCAAATCTTTATCCCCACGACCACTAACATTTACGACAACAATTTCATGACTTTTTGTTTTAGGCATTAAATGCTCTAAGTAAGCAAGTGCGTGTGATGTTTCAAGTGCTGGTAAAATCCCTTCCATTCGTGAGAGTAGTACTGCAGCTTGTAATGCTTCATCATCTGTGACAGAGGAATATTTCACTCTCTTCAAATCATTTAGGTAACTATGCTCTGGACCCACACCTGGATAATCTAGTCCAGCAGAGATAGAATGGACTTCGGAAATTTGTCCATCATCATCTTGCAATAGATATGTATTCATTCCTTGGAAAACTCCAGGTGAACCAAGTGTAAGAGTTGCACAATGTTTATCTGTTTCAATTCCATAACCAGCGGCTTCAACTCCAATGAGGTTAACTTCTAGATTATCAATAAATGCATAAAAAATTCCAATAGCATTAGAACCACCACCAACACAAGCTACAATATAATCAGGATTCTGTCCTTCAAACTCGGCGATTTGTACTTTTGTCTCTTTCCCAATTACAGATTGAAAGTCCCGAACAATCATTGGATACGGATGTGGACCAACAATAGAGCCGATAATATAATACGTGTCATTCACATTTGTAACCCAATCGCGAATAGCTTCATTTGTGGCATCCTTTAAAGTTTTAGTGCCAGAAGAAACTGGAACAACTGTAGCCCCAAGCATTTTCATTCTAAAGACATTCATCTCTTGACGTTTAACATCAACCTCACCCATATAAACTGTACATTCTAATCCAAACTTTGCGCAAACAGTTGCTGTTGCTACACCATGTTGCCCTGCACCAGTCTCAGCAATAATTCTTTTTTTACCAAGTCGTTTTGCAAGTAGAATTTGTCCAAGAGTATTGTTCATTTTGTGAGCACCAGTATGGTTTAAATCCTCACGCTTTAAATAAATTTTACCTTTTCCGTAATGCTCAGTTAGTCTTTTTGCAAAAGTTAATGGAGTCTCTCTGCCATTATAATTCTTTTGTAAGTCTTTAAGTTCATCTAGAAAACTTGTATCTGACTTCGCTGCATTATATGTTTCTTCAAGTTCATAGAGAGCGGACATAAGTGTTTCAGGTACAAAGCGTCCACCATACACTCCATACTTTCCATTTTTATTTGGTGCTGAATATTTATTCTGATTATTTGTCATATTCTTGCTGTTTAATTTTATTTATAATTTTTAATACTTCAATTATCTTATCTGAATCTTTAATACCTGGTGATTCTTCAACTGATGATGATAAATCAACTCCGTATGGATTTATCTTTTCATGAATCTCTGCTATGTTATTGGGTGAAACACCACCAGCTATTATTACGTTTCTCCGAATCTCTTTTGGAATTAAATCCCAATTGAAAGAATTACCAGTACCACCATGTTGCTCTATGTCCTTCACATCTAAAAGAATTCCACAATGTGAAAAATCATTAAGAGTTGAAAAGTCAAATGTCTCATCCACTCCAAAACTTTTAATCACTGGATGCGAAATCTGTGAAATATATTCTACTGTTTCATTTCCATGTAATTGTACGCCAGATAATCCAACAAACTTAGCAATACGATTTACCTCTTCAACGTCTTCATCAACAAACACTCCAATTTTGTGTGTGAATATTGGAAGTGATGATGTAATTATCTTTGTGTTTTCGGGAGGTATGTACCGTTTGCTTTTTGGATAGAAAATAAATCCAACAGCATCAACTCCAAGTTCAACGCATAGTTGAGCATCTTCTAGTCGTGTTATTCCGCATATTTTAATTTTCATGTTTATCTCAGAATGTTTCACGCAGAGTTCGCAGAGAAGTCGCAAAGTCCGCAAAGAAAATTATTTTAAACAAAACTCTTTCATTTGTTTTAGTGAGTCCCCAATATTCTTGGCTCTCATAAAATATTCACCAACTAATATTGCATCTGTATTTATAGATTTCAGAAAATCAATATTCTCTTTATTGCTTATTCCAGACTCTGACACAAGTATAATATCATCTGGTAATTTACTTGATATTATTTCTGTTGTCTTAATATCTGTTTTGAAGTTTGTTAAGTCTCTATTATTTATTCCAATAATTTTATTTACTGAAAAATCTACTTTGTTAATTTCTTCTATATTGTGCATTTCTAGTAGCACCGACATTCCCAATTCGTATGCAGCATTACTCAATTCTACAATCTGATTAGCTGAAAGTATTTCTGCAATCAAAAGTATTGCATCGGCTCCATTTGCTTTGGCCTCATAAACTTGGTACTCATCAATTATAAAATCTTTTCGTAATAACGGAATGGACTTCTCTCTAGCAATTCCAATTAAATATATAATATTTCCTTTAAAGAATTGTCTGTCAGTCAAAACTGAAATTGCATCTGCGCCATTGTTCATATAGATATCAGCAATATTCAGGTGATTGAAATCCTCTCTAATTATTCCCTTTGAAGGAGATGCTTTTTTAACTTCTGCAATTATTGAAATTCCATAAGGCTTTGAAAGTGCATTGCCAAAACTTAGTGGGAAGCTGTCAAAGAATTCCAAATCAGAAAATCTAGAGAGAGTGAAATCACGTTTTAATAATTTAACTTCCTCTTTTTTGACTTCAACTATTTCGGAGAGAATATCTGACATTTTATTTCCCAAATTCAATTAGTTGATTTAACTTATTTAATGCTTTTCCAGAAAGGATTGAATTCTCAGCAGCAATTTGTGCTTCATGAAATATTGAATAATTGCCTGAAGTATAGAGAGCCAGCGCAGCATTGGCTGCAACTACATTAAAGTGAGAAACTTTTCCATTGTTTGAAAATAAATCAATAATAATTTGCGCATTCTCTTTTGGTGTTCCACCAGCTATTTCATTAAGTGTGATTGTATTGTATCCAAATGTTGAGGCGTCTATTTCTCGAACTGAAATATCAGAATTATTTAATTCGATTATTTCTGAAGTATTTGTGAGGGTTATTTCATCATATTGATTATTTGTGCAAACGAAAGCAACTCTCTCCATCCCCAATAAATTGGAGGCTTCTGCCATTTTTAGTGCAATATCTTTATTAAATGTTCCAATCATTTGTTTAACTGTGTTTGCTGGATTTGTTAATGGTCCAAGTACATTAAATATTGTTTTAAAACCAAGCTCCAATCTAACGGGCGCAACGTTCTTCATCGCTGGATGATAAATTGGCGCAAAAAGAAATGCAATCCCAATCTCTTCCAATGCACTTTTCGATTGCTCAGGGGTTAAGTCAATAGTCACTCCAAGCTCTGTAAGAACATCGGAACTACCACTTTTACTTGTTATTGAACGATTACCATGTTTTGCAACATTTACTCCAGCACCTGCAACCACAAAAGCCACAGCAGTTGAAATATTAAATGAGCCAGAATTATCGCCACCTGTGCCGCAAACATCAATAGTATTTGAAATATCACTATTCAGTTTAACTCCATTGTTTCGCATTGCTGTTGCAAAACCAGCAATTTCATTTGGAGTTTCACCTTTCATTTTTAGAGATGTCAAGAGAGCTGCTATTTGAGAATTGTTAATTTCTCCATTCATCAGTAAATCTGCCACCTCTGTGGCTTCTTCAAATGAGAGGTCAATATTATCAAGAAGTTTATCTAGTATTTGCTTTATCATTGTTCTAACCAATTTTTTATTATTGTTTCGCCTTCGGGAGTCAGTATCGATTCTGGATGGAATTGAATTCCTTCAATTGGATAAGTCTTATGTTTAATTCCCATAATAATTCCTTCCTCTGTTTGGGATGTAATTTCCAATTCATCTGGAATTGAATCAGAGTCAATTATTAATGAATGATACCGACCAGCATCAAAATCAGGATTAACATCTTTGTAAATTCCTTCATTTTTGTGTTGCACGGATGATGACTTTCCATGCATTAAGTCTATGGCATTTACAACTTTTGAGCCAAATACTTCTCCAATTGCCTGATGCCCAAGGCACACGCCAAGCAGGGGAGTATCATGTCCAATTGTTTTTATAATATCGATTGAAATTCCAGAATCTTTTGGTACTCCCGGTCCAGGCGATATTACAATTTTATCTGGATTGATTTCTTTTATTTCGTCCAATGTAATTTTATCATTACGTTTTACAATTATATTCTGTGTGAATTTCCCAATTAATTGAACAAGATTAAAAGTGAATGAATCATAATTATCTATTACTAATATTTTTAAGTTGCTCAATTTATCTATTTGGTTCATCTATCACCTCTGCATATTTTAGAGCATTTACAAGTACAGCAGCTTTATTGTTTATCTCTTTGTATTCTAATTCTGGTTTGCTATCGGCTACAATTCCAGCACCAGCTTGCCAATATACTTTATCCTTTACTGCAAAGAGGGTGCGAATAGCAATACACATATCAAGATTACCACTAAAATCGATATAACCTATTGAACCAGCATAGACATTTCGTAAACTATTTTCATATTGATGAATTAATTCCATCGCTTTTATTTTGGGTGCGCCGGAGACTGTGCCAGCAGGAAAGGCAGCCATAAATGCATCAATCGAATCTTGATTATCCTGCAACTCACCTTCAACTCTGGAAACAATATGCATAACGTGAGAAAAGCGATGAACCTGCATGTAATCTTTTATTTCTATTGAATTATACTTGCAGACTCTACCCAAGTCGTTTCGTGCTAAATCAACTAACATTATGTGTTCAGCTTTCTCTTTAGGGTCTGCAAGTAATTCAGTTTCAAGTTCTAGATCCCTTTCATTGGTTGAGCCACGCTTTCTTGTTCCAGCTATTGGAAGTATTGATGCTTTTCTATTTTGAACTTTTATCAAATCTTCTGGCGATGTACCAATTATTGTTAAATTTTCTGGTAGTTCCATGAAGTACATATATGGTGAAGGATTGATAATTCTAAGTGCGCGATACAAATTTAGCAAATCGCCTTTGTATTCTGCACTGAATCGTCTTGATAAAACCAATTGAAAAACATCACCATCGTAAACATTCTTTTTAACTTTTTCAATTACATCAGAAAATGAGGATGAATTGAAATCATCATTTTTATCAATTTTAAAATTAAAATCTGATTTATGAGAAATTGGTTTTGTTAATTCTGTTTTTACTCTCTGCAAATTCTCTTTTGCTTTTGAGTACTCTTCATCCAAATTGGATTTTTCATTTAAATGGACATTGGATATCAATAACAATTGATGTTTGTAATGATCGAAAGCAATAATTGTGTTGAATACTCCCAGAATGGAATCGGGAGTATCGGAGTTTTCATGATTTTCAAATTTTAATTTATCTTCAATTAAAGAGATGTTCTCATATCCAATATATCCAACAATACCACCAGTAAAGTCTGGAATATCTTCAATCTTAGGAAATTTATAAGAAGCAATTTCATTTTGTAAGTAATTAAAAATATTCTCTTCAAATTCTTCTTTGCTCTCCTTTGATGTAACAGTTAATTTCATCCCACGATTTGAGATAATTTTAATTGGATCTTTACCAATAAACGAATACCGTGCAAGTCTTCCAATTCCTTCTACCGATTCCAACAAAAAACAGAAGTTGTCTTTTTCTCTTAATTTTAGATAAGCTAGCACAGGTGTGAGCATGTCACCAGTTATTCTCTCAAAGACTGGAATTACGTTATAATTTTCTGCAAGTTCTAAAAATTCTTTTTTATTCATATTTCTACATTAATTTTCTTTTTGATAATTTATACAAAAAAACCCTTCACAGTGATTTTGAGAAGGGTCTTTAAACTTTATATTCTATTTCACTGAGCTATATTATTATCTAATAAACTGCCACCAAGCCCAGTTGCTAATTTTTACGTTTGTAATATTTATTACTTCTAAATTTTTCATAATGATGCGAAATATATGAATTAAATTTTAGCAATGCCAAATAATTTAAAATTGTATAACTTAATCTAAATGATAAATTGAATATCAATACAATTAAATTGTTAATTCCCCAAAAAATTGATAATTTTCAGTCCATGAATAGAGCAAGTAAAGAAACATTCACACACGAAGATAGCTATCAATGCGAGCACCGTCTGACCAAAGTATTAAGATGAAAAAGAACTTTCAAATCAAAATTATATTTTCGATATTCTTCCAATTTATATTCTTTTCGAGCATTAGCGCACAAGAAATTTATATTACAAAATTGAATGATTTATCCTTTGGGGAAGTTTTTATTGGGTATTCAGCAGATATTCAAGACACTGATATGAATGCTGCAAAGTTTAGTTTTTTTCATACAAATAAACGAAAGAAGAATCTATCAATAAGGTTTGTTTTGCCAACAACTTTAGATAATGGAAGTAGCCAAATTCCTATTACATTCGACAAATCTCAAGCATCCAGGTCAAGTAATGATCAGCAATCAGGTCGTAAAAATTTTGATCCACATGGTAAATTAAAAATAAGGCGAGTTAAAAAGAATGAAACTCATTTCATTTGGCTTGGCGGATCTATAACAACTACAACAGATTTACCATATGGAGTTTATACAGGGACAATAATTTTAACAGTTTTATATTAAAAAGGGACTTAATGAAAAAGTATATTTTTATTATTTTATTTGTAGCTTCAACTATTTATAGTCAAGTTATTATTTCACCATATATTGTTTATATGGATAAAAAAGATAGATTTGGTACATTCCTAGTTCAAAATAAATCGATGGAAGAGTACGAAATTAACATCTCTTTTATTTTTGGATATCCAACTACTGATTCACTTGGAAATGGTACGATGAAGTATATTGAAAACCCTGCGGATTCACTTCCTTCTATTGCAAAGTGGGTAAGAGCATTTCCCAAAAATTTTGTCTTAGTTCCTGAACAGAAGCAAATAGTTAGGATGACTGTGCGTCCGCAAGGATATCTTGAACCCGGAACATATTGGACGAGAATGGTGACTTCATCCACACCAAAGTCTGCCCCAGTAGATACACTACAAGGTGGTATTTCAGCTAAAGTAAGATTCGTACTTAATCAAGTAACAACAGTTGTTTACAGAGTTGATACGGCGACAACAGCATTAAATTTGGAAAATATGAATGTTGAGAGTGATTCAGCAAATTTGCAATTTTTTGTAGATATAAATAGGGAAGGTAACTCTGCTTATTTTGGAAATATGATAACACGACTATTTAATGAGAATGGAGATACAGTAGGAGTTGACAAGAGTTTTATACAGGTTTACTACGATATGAAAAAGAGAATTGATTTTCCTATTGATAGTTTAGCAGAGGGAAAATATAGAGTTGAACTTGAGATACTTTTTAATGAAAAAGAAGATATCCCTGAAAGTAGATTGGTTCCAGATAAGTTTACCTATAAGAAAGAGATCGAGTTTAATTATCCCATACAAAAGTAGTGTGAATTGAAAATATTTTTTACAAATTTACTCATATTGATTATGTTATCAGTTGGTGCTGTTTTTGCACAAATTGATGCGAGTTACTCTTCTGGAACTTCAGATGATTCAATTAGTAAAAATAGAGATGAAGAGAAAAAGAATCTACAAAGTGCAGAGGAGATATTCTTAAAAATAACCTATGCTGGGTTAGTTAACACTACAATTATTTCCTATTACTATAATAATGAATTCTTCTATCCATTTAGAGAAATTTGTGAAAACTTGGAAATATATAGTAATATTGAAACTAATGAGATAAATGGGTTTTTAAATGATAAATCTAATTCATTCACAATCAACATCCCCAAAAAATTAGTAACCTTAAGTAATTCTTCAAATAGCTTTGAATTCTCTGATTATCTTAAATCAGATTTTGATTATTATTTTAATTCAGATTTTTATGAAAAAATATTTGGATTAGATATAAGTACAGATTTTGGAAACTTAGTAACTTCAATTAAGTCTAAAACACCTATGCCTATATTTCAACGTGCACTCAGAGAAAAATCGTATGATGTTTTTTCAAGAAGGAAAGAGAAGTCAAAAGCAAAGTTGCTTTTCCCAAGGGAAAGAAAAATTATTGGAGGGGCTATATTTGACTACAATGTTGGATATAGTGTTGGTGAAACTCAAACACTTAATAGATTTTATAATTTCAAATTGGGTGGAGAAATACTTGGTGGAGATGGAGAGATTACAACTTCTGGAAATATAGATTTTGATAATCCAAACTATAATAATATTGATTATTTATGGCGTTTTGTATTTGATAAAAATAAATATATTAGAACAGTTACAGTAGGGAACGTATCTACAAGTGGATTATATTCAGTAAGTTATTCTGGTGTAAGAATTAGCAATGATCAAGTTGAGCCTAGGCAAAATTATGCAACTCAGAGAGTTTTCGAGAAAACAAATGCAAATTGGAGTGTTGAAATATATATTAGCAATCAGCTAATTGCTGTTACTACAGCAGATGCAGTTGGTGATTTTTACTTTGATTTGCCCCTATCTTATGGAACCACGCTTTTAGAAATGAAGTTTTATGGGCCTGCAGGAGAGTACTATGAACAATCGAGATTATACCAAACACCATACTATTTATTAAGACCAAACGAGTTTAATTATTTTATTAATTATGGTTCAATAGAAAATATTGATAGTAGAGTTGCAAGTGTTTCTGGAGCATACGGAGTAAACGAGTGGATTACAACTGAGATGGGATATCAATACTTAGAGGATGATGTTTCTGAACATATTGTATATAACTCTACTACGGCAAGACTTTATGGTGAGTACCTTTTTAATATTACAATTGCTCCCGAAGCTTTTCTTAAAGTTTCTGCTGATGTTGTCTATTTTTCACAAACTTCTTTTGGACTGGAATTTACAAGATATTCAAATGATGGTTATATGAACCCAGGTAATTTATTAGATGACTTTGGAGCAAACTTTTTTATACCTTATAGATTAGAAACGTACCAAATTAATCTTAAAGGTTCATTTAATTATGCAAAAAATAGCTCACAACAATTATATGATTTCTCGTTGGGTACTTCCGCATCCCTCGATGGATTAAATCCATCATTATCTTATAATCTTATTAATTCTGTTAGTAGTGGGAGTGATGTAGTAAGACATTACCTCGATTTTGGACTTTCTTATTTTATGGGTTCAATATTTGGATTAGATAAATATCTCTCTGGAAACCTAATAACGTTTCGTTCTTTTTATGATACTCAAGATAATCGGTTTGAAAACTATTCCATCAGTTTTGCTACTACTATAAAACGTATTGCAAGATTGCAAATAAGTCAATCCAAAAATTATTTAACTTCAGATAATTCATTTCAAATACAATTAGTAATCTATCTGAATAATATTCAAATTAATAGTTCTTTATCGAATACGGGATTTCGAATTGGAGGTCTAGGTTCCTTAACATATGATGGAATTACAAATGAAGTTAGAGGTTTTAATCGTTCGCAGGTTGGTCGTTCCACAGCAACTTTCAGATTCTACGTTGATTCAAATGCAAATAATAAGTTTGATGAAGATGAAGAAATAATTAAAGGTGGAAATGTTAAAATGGGTACATCAGTTATTGATAGGGAAGAGAGTGGAATTATCAGAGCTAGAGAATTGGATCCTTACACAATTTACTCAGTTGATATTGATCAGAATGGAATAAGAAATCCTCTATTGGTCCCAGGAATAAAACGGTTCTCTTTTGTAGCTGATCCAAATACTGTTAAAAATATTGAAATCCCTTTCTATATTGCTGGAGAAATTGATGGAAAAGTTTCAAGAAAAATAGGAACCAACTATAGTGATGTTGGTGGAATAAAAGTTTATATTAAAAATCTTGACGATGATAAAATTGAAAAAATTGTTACTTTCTCCGATGGAAGTTATTATTATTTTGGTTTGCGACCAGGTAAATATATTGCATATCTTGATGAAGAACAGTTGAAAATATTAAGAATTAAAAAAGCTATTATGCCATTTGAGTTCACAGTATCTCCAGTCGAGGATGGAGATATTATCATGAACGCTAATTTTATTATTGAATAATTTATGTATCGGTAAACCAAAATTGAATTAATTAAACCTTCAAGGTTTTCATAATTTAGTTGCTATCCGTTTAGTATTTAGTTCATAGTTACTAATGTAGAGTGGTTGTAAAAACTTCGAAGGTTTTAAAGTTATATATAAAACAAATATTTTATTTTAAAACTTTAATAGACAAAATATGATTGAACCAAGACCATACAAACTAATTAACCACATTCAAAATTACAAGTGGGGATCGAGAGGTAAAGAAGCATTTATTCCAAATTTATTAGGATTTGAAGGGGAAGATAAACCTTATGCAGAGCTTTGGATTGGAGCACATCCAAAACTTAGTTCCAAAATATTAGTTGAAGGGGAAGCACAAAGTCTAAAAGGTATTGTTGAGAGATATCCAAATGAAATTTTAGGAGAATCTGTTGCTGAAAAATTTGGAAATAAAATTCCGTTTTTATTTAAAGTTCTTTCAGCTAATCAAGCACTCTCTATCCAAACTCATCCAAACAAAAAACAAGCTATAGAACTTCATAAAAATAATTCAGCAAATTATCAGGATGATAATCACAAGCCAGAGATTGCAATTGCACTAGATTCTCTTTCAGCATTAGTAGGCTTTAGACCTCTGAATGAAATTGAAGATAATATTGTTAAGTATCCTCAGATAAGTGAATTTATTGGTAATGAAGTGGGTACTAAATTTTTGCAAAATAAAACTAAGAGTGGATTGAAAAATCTATTTTCTACTTTGATGAATCGTTCAATTGAAACAGAAGAATTGGAAAAAACTATCCAATTGTTGACGAATGATTTTGATCAGAAAACAGAACACTCTGAAGATGAGAGATTATATTTAACTCTTCATAAGCAGTATGGAGTTGATATTGGATTACTCGTTTTGTTCTTCCTAAATGTAGTTAGTCTTAAGCCTGGAGAAGCTATATTCACTCCAGCAGGCATTCCGCATGCATATTTAAAAGGAAATATAGTTGAATGTATGGCTAACTCAGATAATGTTGTTAGAGCTGGATTAACTCCTAAGTTTAAAGATATTACACAACTCATAAATATTCTCACTTACGAATTTGGGAAACCTGAATTGATTGGCAATGAATTAAATAAAAACACCTACAAGTATAGTGTAAGTGCGGATGAGTTTAGAGTTGAAAAGATAACTTTGAATAATCAATCTGTTGATTTTAGAACAGATAACAGAATTGAAATAATTCTGCTAATAGATGGGGATGTCACTTGTGAAGGATTAGAAATTACAAAAGGGGAGGCTATTTTATTCCCAGCTCTTCTTAGCAACTACACAATAGCGACCCAACACAAAGCAACATTATTCAGAGTTGTGGTTCCGCAATAATATGGGAAGTGTAATATTTATATTCAATATTGTTTTACCAATATTTCTATTAATAATTTTAGGATTAATTCTAAAACGTCTAGGAATTATAAGCGATAGTTTTGTGAAACAATTATCCACCTTTGTATTCAAGGTCTCACTTCCCGCATTAATATTTTTGGAACTCGCTAGCGTTGAGATAAATACAGCCTTCGATAGTAAACTAATTGGAATTTCTCTTACACTAATATTTATTGTCTTTGGAATAAGTTGGATTACTGGAAGTACTTTTGCTAAAACACCTGAAGATAAAGGGGCAGTTATACAAGGTAGCTACAGAAGTAATTTTGCAATTGTTGGTATTGCAATGCTTACAGGAATTGTTGATAGTGACCATCTTGGTAAGGCTGTTATGTTGCTTGCATTTGTCATGCCAATATTCAATCTCCTTGCAGTAATTGCTTTAACAGTTCCTTTGCATCAAGCAAGTAGTGATAGAATATTAAAAACTTTTAAGGAAATTGCAAAAAATCCATTAATTATATCAGCTTATTTTGCCATCCCAGTATCTTTGTTTGAAGTAAATCTGTTGCCCTCTATCACAATTACATTAGGTTATCTTAGTGATATAGCTTTACCATTGGCTTTGATAGGAATTGGAGCATCAATTAATCTGAAAGAGTTGCTAACCGCATCTCCACTTTCTTTTCTTGCGTCTGCAAATAAGATTATTTTATTTCCAATATTATCAGTAATTGTTGGGGCTTTATTGGGTTTGGAAGATCAGGATATTCTTATTCTTTTTATTTTAATGGGAACTCCAACTGCCGTTGCATCTTTTGTGATGGCTGAAGCAATGGGGAGCAATTCAAAAATGACTGGTAATATTATTGCTATATCAACATTGGGCTCTATAATAACAATATCTGTTGGAGTAATAGTTTTAAGAATGCTAGGTTTTGAATTTTAGGAAAGAATTAGTTATCTAAATTGTTTTGAGACAAAATAAAATAACTCGTCGTTTATTTTCAGAGTCACGTATGCGCAGAATATGTTATATTTGCACTCAATTTGAGAGAGAATAATATGGATGGTTTATTGAGTGGTAATAATTTAAATATAGTTCGTTATCCAAAAAGTGATAACAAATCACTAAAAGCGTGGAACAGTGCTGATGAATATATTTTGGAATATCTTGAAAAAAGTGAATTATTTTTTAAAAATGTCACTATTTATAATGATCGTTTTGGATATTTAAGTTCTTATTTTAATGATTATTTTCCAAATGTTGTAATTGAGAATCGCTCACAAGAAAAATCTATTCAATCTAATATCTCTTTAAATCAATTAGATTCAACAAAAATTGAGTTTATAACACCACTTGATAAACTTGAAACTAATCCAAAATTAAGTATTATTAAAATTCCAAAATCTATGGATTTATTCCGTCTATATCTCAATCAATTAACCGAAGTGCTAGATGAAGATTCGACCGTAATATGTGGATTTATGACAAAATACTTCACATCTCAAATGTTGGATATTGCAAAAGAGTATTTTAATGATGTTGAGCAGTCACTTGCTAGGAAGAAATCTCGTCTTCTAATTTTAAAAAACCCGAAACAAAAGCAAAGTTCATCAATAATTAATGAAATAATTTTTAATGATTCTATTAATATTAAACAATACTTTGGCGTATTCTCTGCAAATAATATTGATTATGCAACACAATATTTAATTGAAAATATTAATATCCTTGAAACTGATAATGTGATAATGGATTTAGCTTCGGGCAACGGTATAATGGCTTATGTGCTCAATGAAAAGAAAACCGGTTCTGAAATTCATTTGGTCGATGATTCATTACTGGCTATTGAATCATCCAAACTTAATTTGAAAGGGGAGAATGTACATTTTCATAATTCAGATATATTAGAAGAATTCGATGATAATTATTTCGATTTTATAGTATCCAATCCACCTTCCCATTTTGAGCATGAAACAAATATTGATATTTCTATATCTTTATTTAAAGAAACAAAACGGATCTTAAAAAAAGATGGACGCATTCAGCTTGTTGCTAGTAAACACTTAAACTTCAAAACACATCTTGTTAAAATATTTAAAGAAGTTAAAATAACTGCAGAGAATAAAAAGTTTATTATTTATGATTGTTTTAAGTAGTATTCCTTTCGGTTTCTTGAAATGCATCTTGCTAAAATGTAGGAAACTATTTGCTTAAATATTATTAAATTATAAATGCATACTGAGGCGAGGGTCAGTCAATAGTGGGCATTCACTTCAAACATTGAAAATGTCTTTATATAATTGTATTGTCATTTGAATCTTTCAAAGTTATGCAATTTTACATGAGGGAAACATGAAAACAACAACATTAATTTTATTATTGTTGCTCATCTTAATAGCAACATCTTCAAGCACCTATTCACAGTCAGAGAAAATTGAAGAACTAATTAAGAACAGTATTAGCGATACTGAAAATCTTCAAAAAGAAATAGTTGATAATTTCTTGCAAGATATGATGTTTAACAAGTATTCGTTGAAAGATATAATGCCAGTAAGCTCAAATGATACTCGGCTTATTGATAGTGTCTGGTTGCATAATGCGAATGGTCGTATCAATAGTTATAGTTTTAAATATGATTCAAATAAGAATCGAATATCTTACATAAAGAAAAATGGAAGTAATTCCTCGTGGATAATTATTTTACGAGAAACGTATTCTTATAACGACCAGAACCTTATCATACTTAAATTAAAAGAATACTTTAATGGGATATCTTGGTATAAGGGTGAGCGTAGTAAATATGTATATGATTCAGATGGAAATATAGTTCTTAGATTAGTTGAAACTTGGAAAGATAATGCTTGGAAGAATATTTCCCGCTTTACATCAACATATGATTTAGATGGAATGCAGCATGTACTTGCAAAAGAATGGTTTGAAAATGAATGGGTAAATACCCGAAAATCTGCAATAAAGTTTGATATCAATGGGTACCCACTCTATACATTAACGGAAATTTGGGATGGTACTACTTGGGTGAATGATACAAGATATACTTATAACAAATATGAAAATCAAAGTTCATCTACAGAATTAGAAAAATGGATTGAAGGTTCTTGGGTTGCTACTCTTAAGTATTCATTTGCCTACGATTCAAATGGAAATATACTATCTCATAAAAATGGTACTTTAAGTGAAAATGGTGTGTGGAAATCTGATGGCTTTGTTAGTGCATACGATGAGAATAATAATCGACTTTCTTTTTTATTTGAGTCTTGGGAAGGAGAAGATTTAATGTCTTCAACAAAAGTAGCCTTTACATATGATGCAAACAATAATAATATTTTTTACATTTTTGAAGAATGGATTGAAAACAATTGGGTATCCATTGGTAGAGCAAAATATACTTATAATCTAACAAATAGAATTACTGAGAAATTCGGTGAAGGATGGAACGGAACAAATTGGATATTCGATTCACGTGAAATTTATTCATATTCTTCAGATGGGAACAATAGCTCAACACTTATTACATATTGGGATGAGAACGATTGGATTTCTTCCCATGAAAATATCTACACATATGATGCAGACAACAATATAATTGTTGATTTATCTAAATGGTTATTTAATGACAATAATACTGACGAAATATATAACCGAGATGCATATTCGTTTGATTTATATGGAAATGTAATTTACCATATGTCTGAGTTTGGAAATGATGGGATTAACTGGACGAATAATGAAAGAGAAAGTTTTACTTTTGAGTTTGATGGATTCAGAACTTTCGCAAAATATGAAAGTTGGGGGGAAGGTACTTGGACTCCAATAGAGAAAGTTTTCTTCATTAGTGATTTCTCTGACGACATGCATGGTCACTATTCCACAGTTCAAATCTTTACTAATACAGCAACTAATTTGTCAGAACATGAAATAGTTCTTTCGGATTATTCATTATCGCAAAACTACCCAAATCCTTTTAACCCGAGCACTATGATAAAATATAACTTACCTGAACAAAGTAGTGTGAAAATAGAAATATTTAACATGCTTGGTCAAAGTGTTGGAATCTTAATCAATACTGAAAAAGATGCTGGTTTCTATGAAACAACTTGGAAGGCAAATGGTCTACCAAGTGGTGTATATTTAATTAGTATTAGAGCTGAAGGAATAACTTCCAAGAAAAATTTTGTGCAAGTTAAAAAAGCACTTTTGTTGAAATAGATTGATTGAGCTCATTCTTATCGAGTGGGCTCATGTAATTCACTCGATACTTTATAATCAAAAAATCTCGTCCTAAGACTTTAGCTCACTGAAAACTACAACCTTTATGCACTTTTCTAAAACTGACTTGCCATTCACAATAATAACTATTAGTTTTGTAACTGACTGTTTAGTCAAACAAACAACTAAGAGATATTATGAACGAAAAAGCACTTACTCGTAAAGAGAGGGAAAGAGAATTTAGAAAACAAGAAATTCTTGATGCAGCAATCCAGATTTTTGCCAAAAAAGGGTTTAAAGCGACTACGCTAGATGAAATAGCAGAAAAATCAGAATTCGGAAAGGGAACTATCTACAATTATTTTTCTGGGAAAGAGGAAATCTATAAAGAAATAATTTCGTCCATACTCGCAGAAAATAGAAAGAATATTCAAGAAGCAGATGAGACCACAAACAATTTGTATGACTTTATTTTAGAAACTACAAAAAGACAAATTTTCTTTTGCTTAAACAATAAAGATGCATTTTTACTTTTAATATTCACAAAAATGCATCATGCAAAATCTACATCTACAGAAGTATCCAAGCTAATGAACAATCATGAAGAAGAGATGCTGAAGCATATTGTAGAGAAAACAGAGTTAGCAGCTGCTAATAACGAGATACGAAATTTAGATTCAGAAAAACTGATCAGACTTTTTAAAAGCTCTGGTTTCGCATATATTTATGATTTAGTAATATCACAAAATTTGAAAGAAGAAAATATTAATGATGAAGCATTATTTATCACTGATATTTTATTTAATGGAATTAATATTAAATAAAGGTTAAAATGAAAACATTTCTTAAATCTCTAATTATTCTAAACTTTTTTGCAGTAATAATTTTTGCTCAAGAAGTTCAAGAAATTACATTAGAGGAATGTGTAAAACTTGCAGTTAAAAACAATTACGTGCATAGACAAGCATTATTAACAAAAGATAAAGCTGTAGAACAGGAAAGAGAAGCATTTGGACGTTCGGTACTTCCACAAATTAGTGGAACGGTAGTTTATACAAATGCAATTGAAAGAGCAAAAATGACAATTGATTTTGGCGGGCAGACACAAACATTTTCTATGGGGTCTAAAAATACATTTACTACTGGAGTTAATCTTGAGCAACCGTTATTTAGTGGGGCTCTATTTTTAGCCACAAAAATTGCAAAAACATACGCTGATGTTACAAGTAAAGCAGCGCGATATTCAGAAGATGATTTAGTATTAAAAGTAAGAGATGCATATTATACTTATTTGTTAGCAGATTCGTTTGTCAAATTATCTGACCATCAAATTAAAAGGGCTAAGGAAAACTTAGATGATAGCAAAGTTATGTACGATGCTGGTATGGTGGCTGAATATGATTATATAAGAGCAAATGTTACTTATCAAAATTTGA
>Ga0164315_10000719_pt1 | contig 23661 bp, 13 predicted proteins | sample GuaBasSedimGuay6_FD_113737 | JGI IMG/M metagenome (GOLD analysis project Ga0164315, IMG submission 113737) | Subseafloor sediment microbial communities from Guaymas Basin, Gulf of California, Mexico - Guay6, Core 4569-2, 0-3 cm | ecosystem: Environmental > Aquatic > Marine > Hydrothermal vents... | reverse complement strand
TCCCACTTCAAAGATTAATTATTCTCCAGATTTTCAATTATCGAAATTATCTTTTCAGCTGCAATACGTTTTGCCACAATATTTCTTTTTTTGTCAAGAAGATAAATTACTGGTGTACCATAGATATCATAGATATCGTGAAAATCAGCAGTAACGCTTCTGGTACCATTAACATTAGTCCAGTTTAGATTATGGTCTTTAATATAAGCCTTCCACTTATCAAGATCGCCATTTACATTTACGGCAAATATTCCTATATTGTACTTCCAATTTCTAATATTATCATTGATAAACTTGATCTCCTTCTTGCAGATACCACATTCATAGTCCCAGAAAACAATGGCAATGTATTCATTCTTCAAATGATTGAACGATGTATATTGTCCTGCGGTATCAATAAGAATAAGGTTGGGTGCTTGGCTTCCTAATAATAAGGGTTTTATCTTTGCGGCTCGCTCTGTTAAAGTATTTATTATCGATTCAGAAGCATTTTCTATTTTGTAATCTGAATTTTGAAAATACAGTTCAACAATATGAACGAATACCTTATCAAATCCCATGTATTTAGGATTTTGATATTTACCAATAAACTTCCATATTAAATAACTAAATATTTCTTCGGAAGACTCCGATTTGCTCAAAACAAAATCAATTCCTTTTATAACAGAGTCTGGTTGAAAGGCTATTAATCGATCAAAATAGTCGTTTATTTTTTTGTCAAGCATTGGTGTTCTCAAAAACCGATCATCCGCAAGGTCAAGATTATCCCAATAATGCTCCTTATAATATATATAAGAATATAAACTATCATAATTATTCCTAATGGTATCAGGTATTTCATTTTCGCTCATAGAGTTCATGAGTTTTGAAACGAAGAGTTGAGGATTAGTTTCAATAATTTCAAGTTTATAATTAATGGCAAGTTCGTTTAACGAATCAAGACTATTGATAAGACGATCATATTGTGGCTCATATTTATTAATGTCTTGTAATTTTGAAGAAAGTACTTTGCTTTTTTTAAATATGTTTTCATTGAACTTGACATAGTCAAAAAAAACTTCATTTTCTTCGCTTCCCCTTACCTTTATGTTTTTTATGTATGATGAAGTGTCAGTAGATAAACTTATTATAGACTCTCCATTAATAATAAATTCAAATAGTTTACTCTTATTGCTGGCAACTATCATATAAATTCCTGCCGGATATGGTTTTTTTTTGGAAAACTCAAATTTTCCTGATGTAGAATAGGCTGTGTCAACTAAACGTATTTTATCACCATAGTACGACGCCAACAGTATAGATATGTCCTGATAAGAAGTTATATTAATCTTAACCAACTGTTTTGACTGCCCTAATGCACTAACAGACAGGTATATAAATATAAGTAACAATAAAAATTTATTAAGCATTTAAGATTAGTTTAGTGGTCCTCAAAAATAGGGATAATACTATTGACAAAATAAATAGTAATATTTTTTCATTTAGGGGGTATAGAAATCAATGTTTATGGTACTAACTTATGACAAGGTGTCCAAATACATTTAAAAATATAATTTTACGGAGATGAAAAATTATAAAATATTATCAATCTTATTACTTATTATCCTAGTCTATGGAAACCAGTTGTTTGCCCAAAACGACTTGTTTGGAACATATTACTATCAAGGTAATACTGATATTCCATTAGAAGATGTTAGTGTCGATCTATATGATTTAAACGATGCTTTGATTGCTTCAGTCATTACAAACCCCAATGGTGAATATTTCTTTCAGGATATCCCAGATGGAGAATATTATTTATCTTCTTCAACTAGTTTGGAGGCAGGAGGAGTTGATCTTTATGATGCATTTATGGTCTTTTATTATTGGAGAGGTTGGATAGAATTTAATGAAATGGAGTTTGAGGTCGGCGATGTTAATGATAGTGAAACAGTTAATGTCCAAGATTTTGTTTTAATTCTTATAAAATATCTTGTTCAAGGCCAGGGATTTCCTGCTGGTGATTGGGAATTTCAGGATGTTGCAATTGATTTTACATCAAGAGCAGCTGGTGATACCGTTGACGTTTGGGCTTCATGTCATGGTGATGTTGAAGGTGAGTGGGAACCATCGGGTAGAGATTTAGTTCTTCTACGTAGTACCTATTATAACATGGAATCTTCAACTGTAGGTGAAACAACCAAATTGAACATTGCATCTGATTATGATGGATATGTTAATGGTTATAATTTAAATATAGCATATGAGTCAGACAAAGTAAGCATAGTAAATATTAGTGGGTCTGATGGTAACCTAAGTTATTCTGTTGATGATAGAGATGGTATAATTAAAGTTGCATGGATAAACGAAAGTAGAGGAACAAGCATTGTGAAGGGGGATCAATTGTTTACAGTAGAAGTTGAAGGCATAAGCGAAAGTAATATTTCTGGAGAGAAAGTTTTACGTTTATTGCCCGGCGGAATGTTAATTGATTCTGAGAATAACAAATTAAACGATACAGAGATTAGATTACCAATTTTGTTAAACGAACAAAAAATTGATGTAGTTGAGGTGAAAACATATCCAAACCCTGTGGTTAATATGCTTAACTTCAATATTCAATTAAACAAGCAAAGTTATGCAAGTCTGTCAGTTTACGACTTGAATGGCAAATTGGTTAACTATATTGAAGGTATTGCACTTCATGAAGGAGAGCAGTCGATATCTTATGATGTAGAAGACCTTCTTCCCGGTAATTATATTTATTCATTTGATCTGCAAGGTGAAGGTGCAATAAATGTAAAGGGACGTTTTGTTAAGTCCAATTAACATTTAGTTTTTTGGTTGGTTAAGTAAAGGGGGGCGATAGCCTCCCTTTTTTTTTGTTATGTATTATTATATTTATTAATTTGCCAATGATTAGTATGATTTAATAGACTTTGGTAATCAGGTTTATATAGTCTATTAAGACAATATCATTCAACATTGGTGGAATTTAATATGCAGTTAAAAACTAAAGAAAATATTTGTCAGAGTGTTTTGATAAAAATATTTCTGATGTTTGTCTTTACGATAAGCATTTCTAGTTATGCAATATTGAATTCCCAAAATACTAATATTCTATCTGATGCAACAACTGATTCCATTGAAATACCAGTTAATTTTAATGACAATGAAATCAAACTCTATAATACTATTATGGAGGCAGATAGTTTGTTCGAAATAGATGTTCAGGCAGCATATGAATTAGTAAAGAAAAATCAATATCTTATAGATTCAAAAAACTCTAAACCTTATTTGCTGGCGAGTTACTTTCATGTTTATGGAAAAATTCTTGTTGAGAACAGGAACTATCAAAGTGGCCTCGATACTTTAATGCAATCGCTGGCTTTGAAAATTAAAATTTATGGTAAAAATGATAATAAGTTGGCAAAGACCTATAATTATATGGGTATTGCCAATTTTAGGATGCATAATTATGAAGAGGCTTTAAATGACTACCAGAAATCTGTTAGTTTGCTGTTAGCTAATAACTTCTATGGACGAGATTTATTTGATGCTTATCAAAATATTGGAATTGTAAAAGCCAACCTGGGAATCTTCGACAAAGCATTTACTTATTTTGAAAAGGCATCAAACATTATTGAACAAACTAGTAAACCTGATAGTTTAGGCTTAGCAAGGTTTTATAATAATTACGGACTTCTTGCCACTTTAATGGGTAAAATGGAAGAAGCAAATAAGTATTTTGATATATCTGAGGGTTACTACTTAGGCCTTTATGGAAATAAGCACCCTCGATTAGCCAGATTAAACCTTAATAAGGGTGTAAATACATTCAATAATCTTAATTATACCTTGAGTAGTTTGTATTATAAAAGAGCAGTTGAGATATATCTGGAAAATGAACCAAGTGGAACTGGTCTTGTTAAAGCCTTAAATAATCTTAGTGTTATTTATAGGCAACTTGATAATTTACCATTATCTCTTGACTATGCTTTTAAAGCGCTGACATTTAGTCCATCAGATGATATGAGACTTGTTATTTATCAAAATATTGCAAAGGTTTATGAGTTACTCAAAGACTATGATAAAGCAAAAGAGAATTTTAATTTAGCATTAGAAATTACTAAAAAGCCTAATTATAACCCACAGAGAAAATTCGATTTGTATTTGCTATATGCTGATTTTTTAATGGTCATAAAAAATGAAAGTAAATCCTATTATTATTATAAACTTGCGTTGGATAATGAGGGAGACCTGAATGGTTATAAAACAAAAAAATATGCTTATGTACTGTCAAAGATAGGCTCCTATTTTCTCATAAATGATTCGAATCCTGAGAACGCATTGCATTATTTCAATAGGTCGATTAATATTTGGAAAAGCCATTTTCAAGAGGGTAAGAGTTCAAAAGTTAGTAGTAGTTTTCATGATATTAGATTTGCTACGGCATATCGTGAAAAATCTAAGGCTCTTATTAAGAGGTATGAACTTAAAAATGAAGTTGAGGATTTATTTCGAAGTCTTGAAAACTACGAATGGCTTCTTGATCAATTGGAAAGGATAAGTAGGAATTTACAAAAAGAAAATCAGGAAATAATCAGAGGCTTGCTTTATCCAATTTATAATGAAGCAATCGACCTGTCTTATTTGCTGTTTCAGATAACGTCAAGCAACTATTACCAAAAAAAGGTATTTTCTTTTTCAGAAAAAAGTAAGTCTGCTATACTACTTTCTTCGATTAAAAATATGAATGCATTAAAAACTTCAGACTTACCAAACAAACTTTTATTAAAAGATCAGAATTTGAATGAGGAAATTAATGCAGTTAAAAAGCAGTTGTATGACGAAAAACAAAAAACCAGTTCTAGTAATACTCGTATAAGTTTTTTTGAAGCACGACTTGTACAACTGATTAGATCACATGACTCACTTGTGAAAAAATTAGAAAAGGATTACCCCAAATATTATGCATTAAAATATGATTTATCAATTATAGGTTTTGAAGAGTTAAGTAGAAAACAATCGGATAATGAAGCAATTATTGAGTATCACTTATCAGATTCATATCTTTATATTTTTACAATAAGAAGTAAGAAATTGTTTACTAAGAGGCTGGAAATAGATTCACTGTTTTATGAATCGCTGTACTACTTTATGGAATTAAAGAATACAGACCTCACCCTCCAGAATAGGCTGGAATTTAAAAAGTTTATTAAGCATTCTGGTAGATTATACAATTATTTAATCCAACCTGTTTATGGATATTTGAATGACAAAAAGTTGATGATAATCCCTTCCGGTATCCTCGGCTATCTTCCTTTTGAAATTCTTTTAAAGCCTGATAAGAATATTAAGGACCTGGACTACAGCAGTTTAAACTATTTAGTAAAAGAATTTCCTATATCTTATTCTTATTCAACCACACTCAGGTATAGCCCATATTTTAATAAGCCAACCTACAAAACTGATTTAAATATCCTATATATGTCACCAACGTATAAGGATTTTATATCAGAAATACCTGATAAAGAATTGCTACAGTTGACAGAGTTGCCATTTGCGCAAGCAGAAGTTGTGGATCTGCAAACTGAATTTGGTGGTAAAGTTTTAAGTGGAAAAAAAGCGTTGAAATCAACATTTCTTAATACTGCTAAGAACTATGATATTTTACATCTGGCAATGCATACTCTAATAAATGACTCAATTCCTATGTATTCAAAGTTAGTTTTCTCTTCAGATGGCTCAGATTCTGAGAAGATGTTTTTAAATACATCAGAAATATATGAACTTAATCTCAAAGCTTCAATGGTTACTTTAAGTGCATGTAATACAGGGACAGGTGTTTTGAAAAAAGGTGAAGGTATAATGAGTTTAGCCAGAGGATTTGTTTTTGCCGGGGTTCCTTCTGTTGTAATGACTCTGTGGTCTGTAGAGGATGAAACAGGATTACAGTTAATGAAAGCATTTTACACCTATTTATCTGCAGGTTTGCCAAAAGATGAAGCAATGCAACTAGCCAAATTAGATGTTCTTAATTCTGCAAATATGATTAAGTCTCATCCTAATTTCTGGTCAGCATATATTGTAACCGGTGATACAGCAATATTAAATATAGTTGACGAAAGAAATAATGTTTGGCTGATGTTGTTATTTGTGATTCCATTTTTAATAGTATTTATATTATACAGGAGGGTTGTAAAAAACGACGAATTCTAGAAAGAAAAATTTTTTAAAACGTATTTCTATGTTGACTAAAGGTTTTTATAGAATGTTACCCAGAAGCAAGTAAATTAAGTCTTGGAATAGAATACTTACAACTTAAAAATAACCCTTTTCATATGTATGCCTGGGTATGATTCATACGCTGGAGGTAGCAAACTATAAATAGTGAATCTTTGCTTAACTCCTTATAAATTATATTGATTATCATTGAATAAAATTTTGAATCTCATTAAAATGGTCATGTATTTTTATTCGTGAAACTCAATTTTCAAAAACGCAGTGCATTGAAATTTGTAGGTTGAACAAATCTCAATAGTGTAACGTATCGGGATAAATGAGTTTAACCTGCTATCCGGCAGGCCAATGTCAATTAGTAAAGGATAATATTAGCATAACAAAAGAAAAAGGGTTGTCATCTCGACGACGAAGGAGGAGAGATCTCCTGAGAATAAGGTTCATTCTAAGGAGATTTCTCACACCTACAAAATTCTAGAAAATGATTAGTATTCTGTTGAAGGAAATGACAGTCTCTCTTTATTTTCTGCTTAACTAATTGACATTGGCCGGCAGGCTGGTACTCTGATGCTTGCATCGTTTTGAAAACAAATTCCTTTTTTGATACCTCGTCAACTTGCTGCGAGGAGTTCCATTTGACAATTGACAAAAAAAAGCGTAAAAATCATTTGATTCTTACGCTTTCGTTACTTGAGATTCCTAATTGCTTGCTTGTTTGTACTTTTATGTGAAAATCTCTAACCTTTTGTTATTATTAACCACTAACTATTTTTCTTAATATCTTTTAATAATTCCTGTGCTTTTGTTGAATAAACTGTATTTTCCTTTATAATGTTCTCAAGGATTTGTTTTGCCCTTTCCGTATTGTCTGTAGCAAGATAGCAAAGTGCAAGATTGAATTCAGCTTGATCAATAAAGAGATTGTTATTATCCTTCAGTATATCATTAAACTTATACATCGCATTTTCATAATCTGATAGTTTCATAAATGAAAAGCCAGCATATAAGTTAGCAGCCATATTATCGTTGTTCTTGTTCAGCAACATAATAGCCTGTAAATAATCTTTCTTATTGAAAGCGTTTATCCCTTCGTAAATTGAATTATTAAACATTGATGCTTCGCCTGCTCTAACATTAAATATGTTATTATCAACTTCAAAATATTGATCATATAAAGCAAGATTGCTTGTGTTTGTCTGCTGTAAATAATTGAACATAAGACCACCACCAGCTAATATCATTATTACTACAGCTGCTGCTACTGCTTGTAATTTCCATTTTGAGGTGAAGGAATAAACATAACTATTTTTCCTGTATGCTCTGCTTAAAGATCTTCTAATTAGCATTTTATGCTTGTCTGACAAAGTTTCATTTAGTTCACTCTGAAGGCGTAATTCATTGGCTAAATCCTGATCTTTTTCAAGTTTAACTTTAAATTCCCAGAGATCACCATCTTTTAGTTTTCCTTCCAGGTATTTTTCCACGTAATCGGTGTTGTTAGTAGTTTTCATACTTATTGAAGTTTTTGTCTTGTTTTATTAATTTCATTAATCTTGTTTTACAAATGCTTCTTTTTTTGTACGCAAATCCTTCTGATTTGTAATTAAACCTAAGTTGAATTTCTTTTATGCTTAATCCCTCTGCTGTCATTCTTAACATCTTTCTACATTCTTCACTTAACTTTTCAAAATTTCTCTGGTAAATCCTGGCTCTTGACTCTTTAAAGTTTAATTCTTCCTGATCTCTAAAGTGATTTCCGAAACCATTTTTTTCCATTTCGAGATTTAATTTATTCACTTCGTTATAAATCAATTTACCAGAGTTTCTTCTGAGATTCAGCCACTTATGTCGACAAACTGCATACATATAAGTACCAAATCCACTTTCAATATTGAGATTCTGATTTTTCCTCTGTTCATATATTACCATAATCCCATCTTGGAAAATATCCCTGGCATCCTCCTCTCTTCCTCCGTGGCTAAGAATATAATTGCGCACTATTGCAAAGAACTTTCTATAGACATATTGTATAATGAAATTGTTGTTGTTAATTATACCGTCTAAAATCTGTTCAGTAGAAATATCTTTCACTGTTCTATATATTAGTACCAATTAAATGAATTATTATACCCCCTATATGTAATTAATTTTGATTTTCTAGATCAAAAAAATACAATATACTAGTAATGCTAATTTTAGGAATATAAAAGTATTAAAAATCTTTAATTGTTGCTTGTTAATTTTTCAACTGCGAAGATGATAAAATTTCTGACATTATCAATTTTATTTATTATCTTTAATTTATGAAAAATCTAAACCCAACTTTGAGACTAGTATTTGTCATATCAATGTTTATTATTTCAATTAATGTTAATTTATTATCACAATCAGGTAATGGTAGCAATACTAAATTTAGGATTGTTTTCTATAATCTGGAAAACTTTTTCGATACGTATGTCGATTCGACACTTTCATATAATGAATTTACTCCCCAAGGTGATTTACATTGGACCATGAATAAATTTAAACAAAAAGCGATTAATACTTATAAAGTTTTTCAAGCCATATCAGGTTGGGACGGAATAACATTAGCCGGTGTTTGTGAGGTTGAAAGTAAATCTGTACTAAATCAATTATTATATAATACACCTCTTAATGCTATGTCGTACAGATATATACATTACGATTCACCTGATATGCGTGGTATTGATGTAGCACTGATATATGGGAAACCTTTTAAACCACTACATAGTCAGGTTTATTCAATTAGAGATGATAATGGTTTGGAAATTGGTACCAGAGATATCTTATATGTAAAAGGTTTATTGTCAGACGATACAATTCATGTATTTGTAAATCATTGGACATCAAGATACAGAGGTCTGCTTGAGTCAAATAGTCTTAGATACAAATTTTCAAAACTGCTAAAATTAAAAACCGACTCCATCCAGGATTTAATTAGCAATGCTAATATTATAGTAATGGGTGATTTTAATGATCAGAGTCATGATAAAAGTCTTATACATCTAACAAATGACTATAGACTTATTAATATGAATCCCACCCCCATTGAAAATAATTCTGGAGGAACTCTTAAATTTAAGTCAGATTGGTATATATTTGATCATATTTTAATATCAAACTCATTTAAAAGTAAAGAAAATAGTTTAATGGTTTCAGACGACGGACTTCTCATATTTGATAAACTTTTCTTACTTGAAGAAGATGAGAGATACTTAGGATATAAGCCTTACAGAACTAATTTGGGATATAAATATCATGGAGGGTATAGTGATCATTTACCAATATACTTTGACTTAATAAAGAGATAATAAGTTGAAAAAAGGACATATAATTTCGCTAATAATTTTGCTTTTAATTCTACTGGCAATAGGGTCTGCTTGGATTTTTCGTTCTGTTATACTAAAAAAGATTCTAATAGAAACTGTTACTGACCGTAGTAATGGAGATTTGGATTTAAGCCTTAATAAAATTGAATATAATCCTTTTTATAAGAAAATAAAAATATTTGATTTAAGTCTGATAGTTTCATTATCTGACACATTGGACACTAAAAAAACCAGATTGAGGAGTGTTTCATTTGATAGTCTTATAGTATCGGATTTCGATCTCTGGAAAATTTTATCCGAAAGGAAAATAAAGGCTGGCGAGATTATTACAGCCAAACCAGATATTGTGTTTTATCGTGATCAAAAACAATCTAAAACTCATACAACTATAGGGAATCACTTCAATTCTGTACAAACAAACGATGTTAAATTAAATATTTTCCCCATTGAGATAGGTATTCTTAAAGTAGAATATGGAAATGTTCTTTTTGAAGCCGATAGTACTAATAATTACCTGGGCTCAGCCGATTTTTGGATTGAACTACATGAGTTTAATACTTCTGTTGATAGCCTTGAATTTGATTCGCATTCGTTTTTATATTCTCGACGATTAATAATTGATATTTCAAATTTCTCAAAACCTTTAAAAAATGGCAAGGATCTCAACATTGATAATTTGAAGTTTGACTCAAAAACAGATAGGTTAGAAGTTTCTAATTTTAATATCAGCAGTGGTAATACTGACTTAAATAATTCACTTGATAGTGTTTTCTTGAAAAATATTGAAATTGATGGTTTGAGTATTAGTGAAATCAAAATGGTTAAAGAATTGAAACTTCGGGCGATTAGAGTAAGTGATGGATATATTAGTGTGAAACCTTATAATAGGAGAAGACAAAAAACTAAAATTAATCAGGAACTCTTAAAAATTCTTTTTCAATTTATTAAAGATGTTGAAATTGATACATTATCATTAGCAAAAATAAATTGTGATATAATTGGACATAGTAATAACAGAATAGTTTCAGCAGAAGGCATTGATTTCGAACTGTTAGGCTTTTCTGTTGATACAAGTATGTATTACAGTAATTTATTACCCGACTTTGATTATTTTGATTTTGCCCTAGAAAGCCTTATTTATGATAGTATTCAACAATTTGAAATACACAATATTGCCTATACATCAAAAGAGACAAGTTTGAAAATGTCTGATGTTTTGTTTAAGGATGATAGTGAAAAGGTTGATTTTAAGTCTGTTGATGTTTTGATTGATGGACTTGATATAAATAGAATTCTTAATAGGAAACCAATTAAACTAGACCTAAATTTAACAAATCCGGAAATAAAAATTAATCTGTCATCAAAATATTTTAAAGAGGATCAGAAAAAGAATAAAAGCAACTTTAGTAACTTATTCAATCTAGAACAAGTTACTGTAAATAATGCGCATATTTCTTTATTTAATGATAAAGGACTTAATTCGGAAATTTATGGTTTAGATGTTTCATTTGGAGTTTTTCCCAAATCTAACGATTCATCTACAGAGATTAATATTAAAAATTTGAGATGGGTCTCGAGGGATGTGAGTTTTTCACTGGATGATAAAAATATTCAGTTTAGTACATATTCTACTAGTTATGAAAATGATAATTTGAACTTTAGTAATGGTAGAATTAAAATTCAAGATGCTGAAAATAAGCACAATCTCATTAATACTACTTTCTTTAACTTATTTATCTCAGAAATTGATATTATTGAGAGTATTAATTCGAAAGAATTAAAAGCTAATCAAGTTATTTTGCTTAAGCCAACAGTTGATTTAGATATTAGCCTAAATAAAAGTTTAAAAAGTAGTAAGCAAAGCGATTCACTTTACTTTGAACTCCCATTGGGTATTAGTGTTGCTAATTTTTTGGTTAAGGAGGCAAATCTAAATTTGAATTTAGAGCAAGAAAATAAAAAATTGAGTATTGCTTCTGGTATTGATTTATCCATTAAAGAGATTGATATAGCTGGTGAATTTGGTATGAATCAAATTCAACAATTGGATATAGACCTGCAGCTCTGGAATACACAATTTGAAAATGAAAGTATAATATCTTCTTTTAATTCACTTAAGTTTATTACTTCCGACTCCAGTATAAACATAAGTAATATTACGTTAAAACTTGATAGTGTTGTTCTTCAAAACTCAATAATATACTCCAATAGTATAGAAATAGAGAGTATAAACCTGTCCCAATTTGATTATTTAGGAATTCTAAGGTCGGAAGATATTAGTTTTAACAAACTAAAAATTGTAAAACCCTATTTGGATTTGTATTCATATACTGAAAAGCAAAATAAGGATCTAGCAATTACCAAGTCACCAATATATAGTTTTAATGAGAGTTCATTAAAAGAGATTGAAATTGAAAACTTTAAGTTAGAGTACAGTATATTCTTAAATGGTTTGGAAAAGAAACTTAAGTTTGGTGATTTTGACTTTATCTGGACTCCTGATTTGAGCAATAATTCTAACTTGCTTTCAGAATTATTATTGGATATAAAAGATTTTGAGTTTTTAGATACGGAAAAACAAACTAAAATTGAGATTGGGAGAGTATTTACTAGTAAATCGAAAAATGATCTTGAGATTATTGATGTAATATTAAATAAACAAGTTTCTAACGAGCAGAATGGCTTGTTTTTACGACTTCCTCTTTTGTCATTAAAAAATATTACTCATAATAATGATCAGGCATATAAAATAGAAATTGAGGAACTTTCAAGCGATACTTTAATACTTGAATTCAATAATAGAGATCATAAACAACTCCGTTTTACAGGTAGGGTGGAGGCACTTGAAAAATATTCTGATCTAGTAAATAGATTCAACATAAGAAAAAGTAGTTTTCATAATGTTGATATCAGTATCAATAATATTTCTGATACAATTCATGAACAATTCTTACTTGATGAACTGGATATTTTTATTTCTGATGTTGGATTTAGGTCAAGTGATAGTGCAATGCTTCATTTAAGAAAAATTAAACTCGATTTAAAAGGCAGGAAATTGATAACTGCCGACAGTGTATATGAAATAGCAAGGGGTGAGATATTTTACGATTTTGCAAATAACTCAATACGCATTGATTCGTTTAAGTTAAAACCCAGATATGGCATGGATGAATTTTACAAGAGATCTGTATTTCAAACTACCATGCTCGACATTACTGGTAACAGGATAGTATTATCTGGAATTGACTTCCATAGAGCAATCACGAAAAAGGAGTATTTGATCTCGACCATTGATCTTGATGGGTTTAAGTTAACCGCTCACAGAGATAAAAATTACCCTTTTAAGCATGGAGTTATAAAGCCATTTCCTTCTGAATTACTGAGGGGTTTGAATACTAAATTTTATGTTGATACTGTCAAGGTTAATAATTCTAGTATTCTTTTTGGATTATTTGTTGAAGGATCAGATAAACCAGGAGAAGTGTTTTTCGATGATGTTAATATTAGAATGAGAGAACTTTCCAATATGCCAAGTTTAATGACTTACCCACCGGTTATTAAACTTGATTTTGAATCAAAAATAATGGGGAGTTCCAGAGTGACTGCTAAAGTAGCCTTTCCTCTTAATACCAATGGTTTTAGTTATAGCGGAAAAACGGAAGAAATTGACTTTAGAGATTTTAACTCAATGACGCAAAACTTATTTGGTATTTCAATAACTAAAGGAAAAGGTAATATTGATATTCTGGGAATAAATGCTGGGGATAGCCTAGCTACCGGCAGTATTAAATATAGATACAAAAAACTTAGGGTTGGTTTGTATGATAGAGATAAGGCAGAGTTAGACAAAGGAATTGCTGCCCCATTTTTTAGTTTTCTTGTAAACGATCTCCTAATTAAATCTAATAATCCTCGCTTTTTCGGTAGAACACGCACAGGATTGGTTTATATTGAACCAAATAGAGAAAAGTCTTTTATTAATTATATCTGGAAAGGTTTATTAAGTGGAATAATGTCAACAATGTGGCATAACTCAAAGGAACAAAGAAAAGAAAAGCGAAGAATTAATGATCTAAATAATTAGATATTGAAGAAAATATTTAACATTTTAGGTCCCGGATTATTATATGCAGGTGCTGCAATAGGAGTTTCACATCTTGTACAATCGACGAAAGCAGGAGCCTTATTCAATTATGATTTAATAATAATTCTAATTGTTGCCAATATATTAAAATATCCTTTTTTTGAATATGGTCCGCGATATGCAAATGCTACAGGTAAGAGCCTTGTGGATGGTTATGCAATGGTTGGAAAGTGGGCTGTTATCTTGTTTGCCATACTATCATTTGGCTCGATGTTTATTCTTCAAGCAGCAGTAACGGTAGTGACTGTTAGTTTAATGGCTAATATTTTTAATCTTACCATTAGTTTGACATTTTTAAGTGTTATTGTACTTATTATATCAGGTGTTATTCTTCTTGTGGGCAAATATTCTCTACTTGATAAATTTATCAGGTTTATAATAGTACTCTTGTCTATTTCCACCATAATTGCTGTCTTTTCTGCTCTTGGGGTGGACAAAGTTGTTGAGCCTGATTCATTAATAAGTTTCGAATGGACACGTAATGCTGATATTTTCTTCTTGATAGCATTTGTGGGTTGGATGCCTGCACCTATCGATGTTTCTGTCTGGTCCTCTTTATGGGGACTTGCTAAAACTGAAGAACTTGGCTACAAGCCAAAATTAAAGGAAGTCTTGCTGGAGTTTAGAATAGGATATATTAGTACAGCATTGCTCGCAATTGCCTTCGTTGTTTTAGGTGCTCTCGTTATGTATGGTACTGGAAAAACTTTCTCCCCAAAAGGTCCTGTTTTCGCAGGTCAGTTAATTGAGATGTACACCACAAGCATTGGTAATTGGTCGTATTGGATAATCTCAATTGCAGCGCTAACAACTATGTTAAGTACAACCATTACAGTACTGGATGCTTATCCACGAGTACTTACCTCTATTTATCAAAATATTTTCAAAAAACATGCTGCCAAAAATGAATCAAATTTGACTGTTTATTGGGTTTTATTGTTAATTGCAGGAACTTTGGTAATTATAGTGTTTCTGGCAAAATCAATGGGCTATATGGTAAATTTTGCAACGACACTATCATTTGTTACAGCTCCAGTTTTAGCCTGGTTAAACTTTAAGGTAGTTACAGATAGTCATATGCCTGTAGATGCAAGACCAGGCAGGATATTAAAATTTATTTCATGGTTAGGAATAATTTTCCTTATTGGATTTACTTTAGTTTATTTCTACTGGATATTTTTTTCTGCTTAAATTGTATTAGGAATTATTTGATCCTAAACGAATTAGTAATTTGCAAATATCAGCCACACTAAGAATATGCATGGGTTCAGCAATTTTAATAGCGGCCGATGGCATGGTAGGTGTTTCTGCTTCATACGGATCCTGAACAATTGTGATTCCATCATTTCTCTTGATTTCTAAGAGGCCTAAAGCACCGTCATCATTTGCACCTGTAAGTATAATGCCAATTATTTTTTCTTTAAAAGCATCTGCTGCAGATAAAAACAATACATCAATTGAAGGTCGGGAGTAATTAACTTTTTCTTCAGCAGAAAGAGAAAGCGATGAGTCTTCTTCTATAAGAATGTGATAATTTGGGGGAGCCAAATAAACGAAGCCCTTTTTTATAAACTCTTTCTCATCTACTTCCTTAACAGTTAGTTTAGTATGTTTATTTAAAAATTCTACCAAATAGTTATCTGACGTAGCTGCTATGTGCTGAACTATCACAATTGGAAGAGAAAATCCTTCCGGCAAGTTTGATAACAAACTATTAATGGTATACATACCACCTGCTGAAGCTCCAATTACGACTACTTTAAACATTTCAGATACTTGTTTTTTTAAATATTTTGTTGTTTTTACTAATGGTTGAGAATTTGTTAGTGATACCAGAAAACTGAATTGTTTCTTTTGTCCCTAATGTAAGAAAACCTCCAGTAATAAGTGTTTCATCAAATAATTTCAATACTTTATCCTGCAATTCTCGATTGAAATATATGAGTACATTTCTACAAACAATAAGATTTGCTTCTGTAAATACTCCATCAGTTACAAGATTATGTTGTGCATAAACAACATTTTGTTTTAGAGATTTATCAATAATGACAGAATTATAATTAGCCATATAATAATCGGAAAAAGAACATGTGCCACCTGCTTTTTGGTAATTACTGGTATACGTTTTTATGGTATCAATACTATAGATTGCTTTTTTCGCCTTTTGAATGGCATCTTTATTAAAATCTGTAGCATAAATAGTAGTTCTGTCAAGTAATCCTTCTTCTTTTAGCATAATAGCAAAGGAATAAACTTCTTCCCCGGTGGAGCAGCCTGCCAGCCATATTTTAAGGTAGGGATAAGTTTTTAAGATAGGAATCACTTTATTTCTAAACTCCAGATAAAATGATGGATCTCTGAACATTTCGGTTACATTAATTGAAAAGTTATTCAGGAACTCTTCAAAAATTGAGGAATTGTGGAGTACATGATGCTGCATTTCTGAAATGCTTGTGTAGCGCTGTTTGCCAAGGAAACCAAGTATACGTCTTTTTATATGTGCTTTACTATAGTTAGAGAAATCATAACCATAGTATCTGCTAACGGCACTTAATAAAAGGTCTATCTCTATTTTCTCAACGACATCGGTGCTATCATTTTTATCAGTCTGCATCAGAGTTGAACTATTTAAATCACAATAAAAATATCTGAATTATAATAAGAATGAAGGATACTATTTATATAACCAAACTCTTAATAAGGAAATCAGTTTATCTTTTTCCACTGGTTTTGACAAATATTCATTTGCACCAGCTGCCAGACATTTTTCTCTGTCTTCTTTCATGGCTTTGGCGGTAAGAGCTATGATAGGTAGAGACTTCCATCTCTTCTCTTTCCTAATTAGTCTCATTGCCTCATAACCATCCATTTCAGGCATCATAATATCCATAAGAATCAAATCGATATTATTATGTTTTTTTAATTGAGAAATTCCTTCTTTACCATTTTTACCCACTATTACTTTAGCATTATGGCTTTCAAGTAAACTTGATAGAGCAAATACATTTCTCATATCATCATCCACAACAAGTATGGTCTTGCCATCAAGAATATTTTCTTTTCCATGTACAGATTCCAACATTTTTCTTTGTTCACTTGGTAAATTAGATTCTACCTGATGCAAAAATAATGTTGTCTCAGCCAATAGCCTTTCAAAAGAATGAGCCCCTTTTAGTATTATACTTTGTGAATACTTCTGTAATTCTATGGTTTCCTTTTTGGTTAGTTCTTTTCCTGTGTATATTACTATTGGTAAATCAGAAGCTAGTTTCTGATTTTTTAATTCTTCCAGAAGTTCAAAACCTGTTATATCTTCAAGACCAAGATCCAGTATCATGCAGTCAAAATTTTCCTTCTTCACAAGTTCTATAGCATCTTTACCTTTTTCCAACTCTGTTATGGATATGTTGTCTCCCTTCATTAATTCAACAATACTCTTTCTCATAATTGCCTCATCCTCAACTATCAGGAGTCTCTTGACAGGTTTGGCAATTAAACTTTCAATTTTACTGAATACCAATTCAATTTGTTCCTTTTTGGCTGGTTTAGTCAGGTAACCTATGGCCCCCATTTTAAATGCATCAATATTTCTGTCTGCTGCTGAAATAAAATGTACAGGAATATGTCTTGTTTTTCCATTTATTTTAAGTTGCTCCATAACCTGGTAACCATCCATTCCAGGTAGTCCAATATCAAGTATAATTGCTTTAGGAGCATGATAGTCAGCCAAATATATGCCTGTTTCGCCATCCAAAGCAATTATCCCTTTAAAACCATGTTCATGAGCCAGACTCAGTAAAACACTTGCGAAATTGTAGTCGTCTTCAATAATTAAAATTAATTTGTCAGTTTTCAGAATGTTATCACGATCATCATTTATATGCGGCATTTTCTTGACAGGTTTCTTAGGTTTAGAAATTGCTTCTTCTACTTTGGCATCTTTTATCACAATCCCATCTTTAGGAATTTCTCTTCTTAGTATTGTTTCATCCTCAACTATAAGTTCAAGAGGTAAGGCCAATGTGAATTTGGAACCAGTTTTTTCATCACTTTGAAGTTCCATTTCTCCACCTAAAAGAGTAGCAAAATTTCGTGAAATACTAAGACCAAGTCCAGTGCCACCATACTTACGACTAGTAGTTCCATCTGCTTGTTTAAATGCTTCAAAAATTATATCTTGTTTTTCTTTAGGAATACCAATTCCAGTATCTAAAACACTAATTAATATTGAGTTATTACTATTAAGTTCCGGTCTTGAAAACTTATATGACTTGGGCGGTCTGGAAACTTCTAAGGTAATGCTCCCCTTAGTAGTAAACTTTGCAGCATTGGAAAAAAGATTCTTTATAATTTGTTGAACGCGCTGAACATCAGTTTCAATATATTCTATTTTACCAAGGTTAAAATTAAATTTAAGATCTATTTTCTTTTCATCCAATATGGGCTTGAAAGATCCTTTTACATAATGAAGAAGATCGGCAAAATATAGTCTCTCAATATTAAGTTCAATTTTTCCAGATTCAACTTTTGACAAATCAAGGATATCGTTGATTAAATCCAATAGATCATTTCCAGAGGAGTTAATAGTTTGTGCAAATTGCAATTCTTTCTTGTCGAGATGAATCTTTTTGTTTTCAGAAAGAAGTTGTGAAAGAACGATTATACTGTTTAAAGGTGTTCGTAACTCATGTGACATATTTGCCAAGAATTCAGATTTATACTGACTGGCCTGAGCAATATGTTTTGCTTTGATTTCTATCTCTTGTCGAGCAATCTCTAATTCCTTATTCTTTTGTTTAATTGCATCACGCTGAATTTCAAGAGCCTTTGAGCGTTCTTCAAGTTCTTCATTTGTGACTTTTAATTCTTCCTTTTGTGATTGTAGGTTTTCCTCAGAAATTTTAAGTGCCTTAGTTTGTTCTTGTAACTCCTCATTAGACTGCTTCAATTCTTCCTGCTGCACTTCAAGTTCGTTGGCCTGTTCCTGGGTTCTGTTTAATAGTTCCTTAACCCTTATGTGTGACTGGATGGTTTTTATCGCTATAGCAACATCCTGAAGTGATTGGATGATAAATTCATTTTGAACCTCATCAGGTTCTATTAGTGTTCCAAATAAAATTATCCCGACAATATCAGTTTCATGCATTATTGGTTGAATAATGTAACTGCCCGCCTGCTTTTTTACAGTACCATAGTTTATCAATGGTAATCCTTCTCCTGCCTTATTATTTACTATTATTGCTTTTTCATCTTTGAACACTTGTCCAACAAGTCCTTCTCCTTTTTTAATTGGTTTGTTTATGTTTTTATCTTCATTTGAAAGAGCATAAGTTGCAATGGCATGCATATGGTTCTCATCTTTTTTAATGAAGAGTACCCCAATCTGTGCATCAATATAATTACAGAAGAAACTTAAGGTTTTATCAGTAAGTGACTCAAGATCTATATTGCCAGTCATGGTATTACCTAATCTGTTATATCCCGTTTTTAACCAGTCCTGTCGTTTTATTTCGGTAGAATTTTCCCGGAGTTTTTCGGTCATGTCAAATAACGCATTACCAAGGGAATCGTTTTCACTTCTTGGCTCAATTGTGGCAGAGAAATCACCTTTAGCAATGGTATTTGCTTGATCCACAACTGAAACAAAACTTTCAACCATTTGATTCATGGATTTCCCGAGCACATCATTTTTACTCCTTATCTCTACTTTCTCAGTAAAATCGCCTTTGGCCATTGATTTGGCTACATTTGCATATGACTGCAATGAGGAGACTAATTTATTGAAAGTATCACTCATGTCACCAATTTCGTTTTTAGGAGCCCTAATGGTTTTTAGATTTAACTCACCTATGGCAACCTGTTTTCCCCATGATGAAAGTTGTTTGATTGGATTTACAAACCATCTGGTTACTAAAACCGAGATTAATAAAACAATTAAAATGGTAATTAAAAAGGAAATTTTTACGATGTCAGAGAGTTCTCTTGCATTTGCAAATGCTTCATCATGTTCAATTTCTTCTATAAGTGCCCAATTAACTCCAAACTGTGTCAGATAATCAATGTTCCTGTATATACCGAGAACATATTTACCTTTACCATCAGTATCGTAATTTGTTCCACCTTCATCTTTTAATTCGTGTTCGATAAGATAGACAGGGTCGGATTCATGTATTAAATAATCCTTCCAAAGTTTAGTTTTATCGTTGACTATTCTGGTGGTTAAAACTTCAGTCTCGTCACCATATTTCATTGTAGATCGCAGATATAAATCTTTGCCAACAATATAAGCCTGACCGGTTTCTCCATATCCGGCTTCCTGTTGAAGCATATTATTTATTTCTGTTACGGTAATTTGAACAGCAATTAATCCAATAGTCTCATTATTTACGTCGGTAATAGGACTTACGAAAAACCCGGAAATAATACCAAAACTTGGTTCAAAAATTTCTAAATCTGAGAAATATGGTTTGTTGTTTTCTATTGCTTTAAGGATTGTTTTAGAAAGTTTTGTTTTCAGTATTGGCTCATTAAAGACGTTGGAACCACTTAACTTCTCATTTTTAACTGAGAAAATAACATCTCCCTCTAAACTAATAAACAAGAAATTATAAAAGTCTTTCTTTTTTAGGGCATTTTTAAAATCTTTTCTTTCTTTAATTGTATATTCGTTCCAAAGATTACTATTTACAAATTCTTTGGCGCTACTGCCTGAATTCTGAAATTTGGATAATAAATTGTTAAAATATATTTTCTGGGCCTCTGAGTTAACAGTTATATCCATGAGGTCGCTTACTTCCTCAAAATATGTAGTTAAATACTTTAACCTTAGTTGAGATGATGATTTAAGAGATTTGTCAGCAACTATAGTCAACCCCTGATAGGCTTTTAAATAATTAATATAACCTACACTTACCAGTGGAACAAAGGATATTGCCAAAAACCATATTAGTAAAGATTTTCCAACACCTATATATTTCCACGACTTTAAAGTATGCTTAAGTCTTTCCCACGAATTAGATTCGTTATAATCAAGATATTTTTTTTCCATTTATTAACGATAGGCTTTATTTCATATACTTTTCAATAGTAGAGTAAAGTGCCTGTGGATTAACTGGTTTAGACAGATAGTCATCCATTCCGGCAGCAATAAACTTTTCTTTATCACCTTTCATTGCATGAGCTGTCATTGCAACTATTGGGATGTGTTTATCCGAACCTTTCTCTATCTTTCTTATTTCAGTTGTTGTTTCAAGTCCATTCATTTCTGGCATCTGCACATCCATAAGGATCATGTCAAATTTATCCCCATTGTCTTTATAGGCATTTAAGGCTATAAGACCATTTTCAGCTGTAGTAAAATTGAACCCCTTTTTACTTAATAACTGTGAAATGATTTTCATATTTATAATTTGATCTTCAGCAATTAAGATGCTAAAAGAATCAGTTTTAGAAGTTTTTTTATCCTCTGGTTTTTCGCTGCTCTTTCTTGTTTTGCTTTTAGTTTGCCGATTGCCTAAATTTATTTCCAATATATCTTTTAATTTATTTTGGATGACTGGTTTGGTCAGGAAACTAAACATTTCTGTTTTCTTAAGTTTGGCAACCTCAATTTTTGATTTTAGAGGTGTTAAGAATACTATCTTAAAATCATTTTTCGGAAACTCTTTCTGCAATTTCTCAACAGTCTGATCTCCTGTATGTATTCCAAACTCAAAGTCAATAATGATTAAATCAAAATTGGTCTTTTTCAATAATTGAATACTATCTTCTATATTGTTAGTGTGTTGACTTGCTATCTCCCAAAAATCAAGTTGTGTTTTAATTGATGCTGCTGCATGAGCATTATTTTCAAGAATTAAAATTTTAATATCTTTATTTGGTTTCAGAAGATTAATATCGTATTCATTATCACTTGCTTCACCGGTAATTAAATTAAGACTAAAATAGAAATTGCTTCCTTTACCTTCCTCACTTTTAATCTTTATGTTGCCACCCATCTTTTTAACGAGTTTCTGAGAGATATTTAAACCGAGCCCTGTACCTCCATATTTACGCGTTGTGTCAAGTGAAGCTTGTGCATATGAATCAAATAAGTGGTTAACAACATCAGCGGCTATTCCTTTGCCATTATCAATTACTTCAAATTTAAGCCTGATTTGTTCCTCTACCAGATCTACTTTTTTAATATTGAGTTTAATAGTGCCATCTTTGGTAAATTTAACAGCATTATTTAAAAGATTTAGTAAAATTTGCCTTAATCGTAATGGGTCGCCTATGAGAGTGTCAGGTATGTCAGGATCTATATCACAGATAAGTTCATTACCCTCTTTGTAGGCACTAATACTTATAGTGTTAAATATTTTTTCTATTACCGATCGCAGACTAAGTTCTATTTCCTCAAGTTCAAGTTTCTCAGCTTCAATTTTTGAAAGGTCGAGTATATCATTAATTATTTCTAATAAAGTTTGTCCCGAATTTTTAATGTCATTAAGCCTCTCCATTTGAAGTTCTGAAAGGTCTTCATCCATAAGGCCTAAGTCGGCCATCCCAATAATTCCATTTAAAGGAGTACGAATTTCATGACTCATTGATGCTAAAAAATTACTTTTAGCACCAGTTGCTAATTCAGCCTCCATTTTTGCCTTCTCTAATTCCTTAACTGATTGGGATAACTTTATAGTGGTAAGTTCAAGAGCCTCTCTGTGTTTAAAGAAATCAATAAATGCATTAATTTTGCTTTTAAGTATTTCAAGATCAAGCGGTTTGTATAAATAATCTACAGCTCCTGTTTCGTAACCTTTGAAAATATGTCTTCTTTGCTTGCTGATTGCTGTTACAAATATTATTGGAATATGTTTGGTTTTTTCATTACTCCTCATTATTTCGGCTGTTTCAAAACCGTCCATTCCTGGCATCTGAACATCCATTAAAACAAGTGCAAAGCGATATTCTAATAACAAGCCTAAAGCCTCATTTCCTGAGTTTGCCTTTATTATAGTAAGTTCCGGACTTTCAAGAATGCCTTCCAGAGTAAGTAAGTTTTCAGGTCGGTCGTCAACAATTAAAATATTGTAATTTTCATCACCCTTCATATGAGACTACATTAAGTTTTATATACACTACAAGCAAAGATAATTAATTTTAGCATAAACTGACATTTTGAAATCTTTGCAAACTAAAATACTTTAAAGAGCAATAAACACTGGATTGACCTGTTTAAACGTAGTTAACTTTAAAAAAAAAACGAAAGTTTGATTATAAGATATTTTTTTGGAAAAGAAAATTATATTGTTTTGGAATAGTCTCAATACAAGATATTTATACGGTTAATTCATATTTGGGTCTACAGGAAACTTAGACCAGTATTTGTATTTTGAGCCCATATTATTTAACATTCCCGACCACATTTTCTCGACAGGGTAATTAAGGATGGAGTTATTAACTCTTTTGTGGACTAACCATGAATTTTTTTTGAGTTCAATATCAAGTTGATTTGCTCCCCAACCACTGTAACCAATAAAGAACCTAATATTTTTAGGGTCTATTTGCTTGAGTAGCATCATCTCTTTAATCATCTCAATATCACCTCCCCAAAACAGTCCTTTACCAATTTCAAGAGAATCTTCTATTCGATCACCAAGAGTGTGAATATAAAAAGTAGAATTTGTGTCCACCGGTCCTCCAAGGTAAATTTTGGAGTCGAAATCAGGAAAGCCTTCTAATACTTCATTAAATGATGCATCAATGGCTTTGTTTAATACAACTCCAAAAGAACCTTCTTCATTATGTTCTGCCATCAATACAACCGATCGTCCAAAATAAAGATCTCCCATAAAAGGCTCAGAAATTAAAAGCCTTCCTTTGTCAGGTTTTAAATTATTACTTTTTATCTGAACGTATCTGTCTATATCCTTCATTATTTATTTATTTTTACACCCATATCTT
>Ga0164315_10000717_pt1 | contig 23683 bp, 37 predicted proteins | sample GuaBasSedimGuay6_FD_113737 | JGI IMG/M metagenome (GOLD analysis project Ga0164315, IMG submission 113737) | Subseafloor sediment microbial communities from Guaymas Basin, Gulf of California, Mexico - Guay6, Core 4569-2, 0-3 cm | ecosystem: Environmental > Aquatic > Marine > Hydrothermal vents... | reverse complement strand
TTCAAGCTTTTCTATATCCCAACGAAGGCTTTGATTCATTCTTTGTTCACACTGGAGGCTATCTCGCTCCAACCTGTACTGCTCATCATATCTATTACAAGACTCCTGCAACTCCGCTGTAAGAGCTTCTAGCTCTTTAAGTCTTTTTTTACTCATCTAACACCTCCTTAATCATCCGACGAAATGGCTCATAGTAATACTCAAGAGTTTTTCTCATTGTGGAATAACTCGATTCAAAGTAATTCTCTCTCAAAAGCTCCTTTGGGTAAGCCATTAATTCATGTACCTCAAGAGCATTAGGGTTGACTGGGTCCGCATGGGTAATCCTTTCTGAGTTTTAGGATTTCTGCAGAGCGTTCGCGGATTGTGTTATTGGCTTCTGCTATAGAAAGATCATATTGTTGTTTGAGCCTAATCTTGGATCTCTCTATGATTCTTATTTCGGAGATGAGCTGGTTCCTGATACAGTCAAGACGTTTTGGCTTGGAGTAAGAGTTAAATCTGAGATCTTCTTCGTCCATGAGCTCTTTAAGTGTGGCTTCTGTTTTAGCCATTGGTTGTTTCCTTTTCCGTGGAATGTTCTACCCGGGAATCGAGTTTGGCTCCTGTGGCAAGGTGCTTCATTGCTAGTTTTAAGGCCTCCTTGCATTGATTAAGCTCAGCCCTTAGCCCGTCAATGACGGAATCTCTGTAGCCTAGTTCAGCAGCAATCTCATGTTTTCCACGGAGATCTTCTACTGTTAGTGCTCGTGTGTGTCGGCAGTAGTATCCGCCTTGTTCGTCTAGGGTCTGATAGCACCTGTTCTTGTCGTAATGTTTTGTCATCTATTCCTCCGTATCTTTAAGTGGGTGTGATGATGGGCTGTGTTTGTACCATGCTTCGTCTGAGATTTTAAACTCGTTGTCGCATTGGTTAATGTCTTCTTGTTCGCACAGCCCGCATGGGTGTGTGTCCATTATGGCTGATATGATGAAATTAAATTCTTCTCTGGTCATATTTGGCTATCCTTACTATCGTCCGTGTAGCAACTCTTTTATGTATTGTTCCTTGCTTGTTATTTTTTCGCCGATTGATTCAAGATATGTTTTTAACTCTTCCGGCGAAAGCTCTTTCTCTGCGCCGCACCATGCGCATCGTTGTCTTGTCATTATTCGAGGTATTGTGCGTGTATATGCCCATTTGTGGTCGGTTCCATTTTGACATGGTGCTTTTTCTGCTTCGTGATCATAAGTTATTGATGTTGTATATGTGAATGTTTTAGCGCAATCGCTACACTCTTGCGTGTATGTTTCATTTTCCTGGAAACCATACCCATCATCATGGTCTATGGTTTGTTCTTTTTCGCAGTAGGGGCATTCTACGGTCATTGTGTTACTTCTTCTCGAGCAAGGGGTGCGAGGATATTTTGCGTATAATGTCCTCGCAGCTGTCTTCTGTTACCATGATGGCTTTGTTAGAGAGTATTAGGATTGAACCTGAAGCTTGAGAGTCCTTGCAAAATGATACTATGTGTCTGGTGGCTATTTGGGTTGGGCCCCATACGGAACAATTTACTTCTATGAATTTATCTGACATCTGATTTCTCCTTATGTTTTGTTAGTTTGGACATTTTGATTTTAAGGGCTTCTGCCTTGTTTGTGAGGCATACGGTTCTTGCTTGCCAACTAGTTGTTTCCATGTCTTTGGTTACGACTTGTAAAGCATGGTTAACGGCATCTGATTCTGTGGCAAACAGGTCTTGACTGAAGGCAGTCCACTCAGGAGCAGCTCCATCGATATCAACCCTGTGCGAATCAGGGGGTGTCGCTGGTCCAACGTAACTGCATGGGAAGATTAAATAATTATGATGTAGGAATATGTGTTGCCCAACCTTAAACCGTTTTGTCATTTTCGCCTTCCCTACAAAGGGCCTTGGTGAGGGCCTCTTTGGCTTTTTCTGAATTTGATATTTCATTCTCACAAGAAATTATCCAGCTAGACAAAACGTCATGGCCATACCATGTGGCCTTGTCAAAGCTGTCAAACATGCATTGCCTTGTAGCTATTTCCTGTTCTCCGTTCACCATCACGAAGAACTTGTTGGGGTCATAGCTGGTTGGGCACCTGTATATTCCGGATGTGACCTTGTCTCGCTGAAAGAAATAGACCTTGTCTCCGGGCCTGAACGTCACTTCCAATGGCCTCTTTGGCCGGCCAGGATCAATCTTCATACAATCGTCAGGTCGCTTCTTGAGCTTCTTTTTTCCTACGTTCATTTGTCTGTTCCCTCCATTTAAATAATGCGTTCTTGGTTCCCTTAAGATGCTTCCTGAAAGAAGGCCTGTCAGCTGAGACTGTGTTTTTTCGAGAGCCAACGACTGCCTTCGCGCCTGCTCTTTTAGGGCGACCAAAACATGATCGCTCGCCTTTTCTAGGGTGGCGAAGAGTTCTGTGCACTTGGCAAACGTGTCAAACTGATTGTCAAACCTGAATACGCGCGCATTGTCACGAGAGCCATACTCAACAAAGCGGCACAAGTAGACGGCTGCGCTAGGAACGTCAGATTGGTAAATAAGATCTCCGGAACCAAACTTTCTGCAGTCCATTATTGCACCTCCATTGGAGGTATTTCGATCCAGTAGTGCCACTTAATTTTCCGCCCAAGGATTTCATCCTTTATAAAACAGGAATAAGTTCTATCGGTAACACAAGTAGAATCTTCTTTGGGGGTTTCTAAGAACCACCTGTCACGGCTTAATACCCAGACTGGTTCGCCTGCTAGTTTGTGATGCCTTTGTGCTTTTTCTGATTCCTGGAGAGCCAGTGTTTTATTGATCATCTTTTTTAAACACCTTTTCTATGTAGTTGGGGCAGGATTTATTGCAGGTTTGGAAGGTTGGGGAATAGGGGCAGGGCTCCTGATAATAGGCGCAGGAACGCTCTCCCCATGACCATGGTTTCATTACTGTCTTGGGGTCTATTTTGTAGGTCTTCACCATGGCTGTAGTGCCTTCCATTTACAGGAATGGCAGAACGTACCTTGCTTACCGTATTTCTTTCTGCTCATTTTATGTCCTTTATTAGTTCATTTAGCCCACAGTATTTGCCATGAGGGAGGATCGCCTTGAGGATGGACAGCGAGACTTTTAGCTTGTTGTCCGAAGCTTTTAGGGAGTCGATCGCCTCAAGAATCGCCGATTGACTGACGATGGTTTGCTCGTTTTCGTCCCAGTGACCCTGGAGCGAGTCGTGGATCTCAAACCAAAGTTGATCGAGGGAGTCGGCCCGTTTTTTTTCTTCTGCAAGTTCGAGGTTAAGGGCTGCTATTTCTGACTCAGACTTTTCAACTCTTGCTGAGAGGCGGGAAATGGCAGCTGTCTTTTTTTTTAGTTTTTTTTGCAGGGAATCGAGGGTTGCTTTAGTCATCTGGGTGGTCCTCCATAAATTCCGCTAAGGAATAAGACAGGCTGTCAAGTCGAGAGCGTTCTGACTTTATATATTCCTCGGCTTTATTGGCTGCTGCGGCCATTGTACTATGAAGAAACCCAGCAGCTGCCTCCATGTACAGCCCATCGCTACCTGATTCTACTTCTGTGAAGCCAGGGCTGGGAGGGTGGAAGCCCTTTCGTGGAGTGGCTGCTACCATCATTCTTAACTTGCCATTGGTACTTTGCCAAAGGATGTCACCGGGGCTTATTTCACTTATTTTCATTTTTATTCTCCTGGCTAGCGTTTTATGAGGCTTTTGATTAGTTTGGTCAGTACGTCTACCTGGGCTATTCGTTTTTGTTGTTCGTATCGATATTTCTGTTCCCATGAAGAGGCTTTTTGTGACAGCTCGGTGTTGGTGTTTTGTGCGTCCTGTAGATCTTTTTCTGTGGTTGCTTTGATGTGAACTAGGTGCATATATGATTCGTGGTCTTCCATGGATTTGGCTTGAGCTTCTTTGAGCCTCTCGGATAAGCAATGCGCAAAAGCCTTGACGCCATCCCAATTTGGTGCGCCGACTGTTTCCTTTACGTCGTCAAGCATGTCTTGGATCCATAGGTAGTTATCCTCTGATGCCTTGGCTTGCGATGCTTGACTTTGGAGTCTTTCGACTTCTGCGAAGTCATCATCAATATCGTCTCCGCCAAGCTTGCCGTGCATCTGCTGGTGGTAGCTTTCTTCAGCTTTCAGCCCCATTTGTATGTCTTCTATTTTGCAGAGAATCTCATCTATGTCTCCATCAGTGCGGAGATATGTATGGATTCTGTTGCGTTCACCTATCATTTCTAATAGTTCTCTCTCTGCATCGTTTATCTTTGGGTTGGTGGTTTCCATTTTTATTTTTCCTTGTTGATTTAGTTTGTGGTGGGAAAATTATCGGGACAAGAAGCTGTGACTCAGCCGGAGCCGTGTCCGTAGCCATCGCCTGAGCCGTTGCTGTAGCCGCGTCCAGAGTTAGTGGCAGAGCTGTAGCCAGAGCCGTCGCCGTCGCCATCGCCATCGCCACAGCCGTCGCCATAACCGCTCCCATCGCCAGCGTCAGAGCCGTCGCCTTGTCCGTCGCCTGAGCCATAGCCAGAGCAGTAGTCTGATTCATACCAATCGCTGTAGCCAGAGCCTGAGCCATAGCCAGAGCCGTCGCCTTGTCCGTCGACTAAGCCGTAGCCGTCGCCGCGGTGCGGTAGGTTGCTAGAAAAATGGGGGTTCTTTTTATAGGGCTGCATAACGTCCTTTCTGTTAATCATCGCCATAGCCAGCGCCTGAGCCAGCGCCTGAGCCAGCGCCATAGCCAGCGCCTGAGCCAGCGCCGTCGCCTGAGCCAGCGCCGTCGCCTGAGCCAGCGCCACAGCTATAGGCTCGATATCTCTTTTTATGATGGCACATATACTACCTGGCTCATTATGTTTTCGAGGGCTATTTCGGAGCACGGTAGAATCTCGATGGCATCCATCAGATACAGTGTAGGGACAGGGCATGCTACTTTGCTTGTGCTGGCGATGCCGTTCTGCGATACTGCGGACAACGTGAACGCCCCGCTCCATGAGTAGATTCGCCTGGAATCCTTTAGCTCCACATTAGAGTCTGAAACTGCCATGACTTCACCAACATGTACTCCAGCAGAGTAGGTGCGGATGACGCAGATTTTGCCTATGGCCCCATGTGCAGGCTGTGCACTTAGGCTTACAAGTGCTGTTGTGTCTGCTGAGTCGCCTGTGTCGAGGATTCTGTTGAAGGCTCTGTCGATAAGTATGTCTAATAATTTGTTGTTCATTTTGAATTCCTTAAATGTTGATTTCTTATACCACTTAAAACCAATTGGTTTTAGCGGCTCTTATGGATACTGTGTAAGTTTTTGTGAATACTGTTCCGATCATGAAGTCTCCATCCAGTTTCTCGTAATTGGCTGTGTAGTCGATTCGTGTGCTTTTGTTATAGGTTGACCATTTTATAGTTGTTTTGTCGATTGAGAAATTAGCGGACGTCAGGATTGTTGCGTGGGATTTGGACATGTATGATTTTAATATGGCGGTATCATTACTAAAGGATATTTCGTTGTAAGATACGAAGAGTAGTGTGAGAAAGATTACTATGACGATAGCACGGGCTGCCAAGGTTCCAAATGGTGTTATGTTATTTTCCTTTGCGTCTTCTGAATTTATTGCGATGGATGCAGTTGTAATGATGAATGCTGACACTAGTGTAAGTAATGTCATTGCGAAGAGTGCTGTGAGGATAGATATAAGTATTGTCATTTGGTGGGGTCCTTACTTTTCGTAATAGTGTTTTTTGTCAATGCCTGTGGCTATGCATATGGCCCTGACGGCCTCTGTGGTGTTGTTTACGCTACCGCAGACTATTTGATTGATGGCCTTGAGGGCCGAGTGATATTTGTTGCTGGATATGGTTAGGGCTTCTGCTTTATTTTTCAGGTAGCCGTAAGAGGCGGCTCTTATGGAGAACTCCCTATCCGTGTCTGACATCAGGCAAGCGTGTCTGATGCAGAACTTTTTTGAGGAGAGGCGGACGATTGGTGGTGCATCGTTAAGATAAGCGTCTATGCTTGGGTACAAGCTGAAGCGTGGGGTGTTGTCGCAATAACTCCTTATAATTGTGTATGTAACCTTTTCGCCATAATGACTATGGATAGTTATTTCGGTGGCTTCGCGAGTTACAAGTGGCTTCCAGCGATCGGTGTTCACCTCTTCGTATTTTGTATTGTTGAGGGAGTAATTTATGTCTTCGCGTTTTTCGAGTTTAAGGGTTTTCATTTGGTGGGACCTTTCTGGTGTGGCTATCTATGCTGGCTTCTAACCTGTCAAGCTTTTGAGCTATGAACTTGTCTATAGTTGATGGATCAAAGATGAGGCGCAATTGATTGACGGTTATTAGGACGTCTGCGACCTCTTCGGGGCAGTTGTGGGACCGGCCGCGCTTGAGATGTTGGAGGGCTAATGTTAGTTCTGCCATCTCCTCTATGGCCATTTCTATTTGGACGTCAGTGCCATAAGTATTTATGACGCGTTTGGAGAGGCTGGCTAGTCTTTTTTGCATTTGGGAGCCTTTCGTTTTTTGGGCAATTCGATGAGGGATTCAATCCAATCTGCCGCTGCTTCGGATGCTTTTCGAAGGGGGCGGGAATTGACATTTAGGCGCTCTAGGTTTTTTGTGAATGACTTGTTAAAAGAATCGACGTGGGCTTTTTGTTGTTTCTTTTCATAACTTTTAACTAAACGGAGAGCTGCTTTGTACTCGGAGTTTTTATCTTTGAGCTTTTGTTTTTTGAGCTTGGCACGAGCGAGTTTTTGGTAGGCCTTTATTTTTTTCTTGTGAGCTTTGACGCCTTCGTCGGTTAGTTCTGAAAGCAGCAGAGATGACTCTTCGGTAAGCAAAGATAGATCTCCGAAGCCATCATCCTCTATTCTTGGTACTAGTACTGATACTGAAGGTGGCCCAACAAAACTGAAGGAGAATTGCGTGGGGAGGTCGGGGTTGATGAAGGATGGGTCGGGGGCGTCGGTTTGAGAGGATTCTCCATTAAGGTAAATAGAGAATGCCTTCATTAGATAATCATGGGTTTTTTTGTGCTGTTTAATAGCGTCGAGGAGTTGGGTTGTATTCATGGAATAGCCTTTCGCCTAAGTAATCATATATTAATCGTGCGAGGTCGTTGTGATCTGTTGCGAGTATTTCTACGTTTCGTTGGGTCGCGTCAAAGCCTATGGCATAGTGTAATCCGGACTTCTCGAACGCAGCAAGGTAACGGTATTCGTCAATGCGATGGCGCATGCGTATATCCGTCCTGCAAGGCGGGCGGGAAAATTCCAGGGAGAACCTTTCGACAAACTCGGGGCAGATATTTTCGTGGATGTATTTACTGAGAGTCCTTTGCGCAAAGTCTACGATATTACGTAAAACGACGGACCTGCAAGGAGTCAGCGAGGTGTTTAGTTGGTTGAATACATCCGTGTATGTTGGGCGAGTTGGGTGGGGTGGCGGCCAGGGAGTGCACAGAAAATGTTGATAGAAATTGTGGGGCTGGAACACCCCCATGACTGAGGGTGGAGAGGGCCCCTTTATGGAGGGTGATGGTTTGTCCATTTTTAGTTTTCTGGACATGTTTTGACTCCTATTTGCCCAGGCCCTTTGGTAAAGTCAAGGGCCCAGGTAACGTCTGGGGTATTAATGTTTCTGATTTTGAGAACGTTGTCATCTGAAGATATACGAAAGTTTTTGAGGCGGATTTCGTCAGCAATCAAGACTGAGCCAGGCGGGACAAAGCAGCCATGTTCGTCTATTTCGGCTACTGTGGTGCCACGGGAAGGGTCACCAAGCCAGAAAGTATCAGCTATTTTTGAGGCTTTGAACTTAGACATGGCGAGGCTATAGTTGCATATTGTTCCGGTAATCCATGCCAGGGTGAACATAAGGGAGATGAATGAAATTACGACCACGGGTGCTCTGTGGTCGGGCTCGATATCGTTAAGGTAGCTCATGTTGGAGATCCTTTCGGTAGTTGTGGACGATGATTTCTATTTCAGGTAGCTTGTCGCCTATTATCTGGCGGGCTACGCTGGAGCATGGTGTGAAGTCTATTAAATCGCTAAAGAATGGCGCAAGGGTAGTTGTGCGCCACATGGAGATGTCATCGTCTGGGAGGTCTTTCCATTTCTGGGTAGACGATGCTACTTCGTGAAGACGGCGCTCGTCTTTGTACCAGGCGTGAAATTTATCACGGGCTGTTGCGATTGCTTTAGGAAGGATGTCAGGGTGACGGATGGTCGCGATGGTTTCGCAGAATATGTCTCCTGTAATTATATTATAGTAGTCTGGGAAAAGGGATTTGCGAATTTCAAAGAACATATGAGATAGGAGCTTGTCGATATACTTGTGAGTAACTGCGAAGTATTGAGGACGGCTTAGCATATAAGCAGACGAGGTTAAGGGCTCAGGTTTGCCTCCTACCGTAACTGAAATTGTTACATATTTGGTTCTAGTGTATTCGAAGATGCTTTCGATCATGCTGGATATAAATGCTGGAATGTCGTCCTCGTCGGACAAGTCTCCGTAGTCCTTGTACGATTGGGGTTTGCCTTCTTTGATGGACTTCGTGTAGATTAATGCGTAGTTTCTCATTTGTCAAGGTCCTTTATATGACTGATGATGGACTCTATGGTGGTGTCAGGGTGAGCGCCTTTAAGATACCTGATAAGGTCAAACGTTTTGCAATAGCCGACCTTTTGAAATGGCTGGAGGTTATTCATAGTTATTGGGTAGAGAGTTACATTGGATTCGTGATTGTTAAAGTCTATTTCGTAGGTTTCGGATGATTGGTCATAACCTGTGACTAGAACTATGCCGTCACCTCTGCCGCATATTACAGGGTTTGCGTGGGAGGCGTTATGCTTCCACGAAAAACACTTGCGATAACTTGAAGGAGGTAGCTGAAAAGATGGTGAGGATGTCTCTACCCATTCGTTGGGGTCGGTAGAGTATTCGATCTTGCCGTCGTCGACTAGGGCCTTTCGAGATTCCAGATATTCATCAGAGCGCACTATAGCTATCACTCTATCTAGCTCGAATTGTGCGTGGCCGTCAGTGTCGTGTCCGAACATGGTGATGTCCCAGTGGCTGAACCACCCACGGTCTGTTTTTACTGAGACTGTGTGAGATGGATTGTCGAGGAGGTAGTCGAATTGTTTACGGAATTTGCGCATTAGTTTAAGGTTCATTGTGGGGCCTTTCTGGAGTTGAGGGCGTATTTGAGGCCGATGATTTCACCGGTTAGAAGACTGTTGGTGGATTCCAGGGCGTTGAGTTGGCTCTGGAGAGTGGAGGTCCTTTCGGCGGAGGCGGCAAGATCGGAGCAGGCGGAAGCAAGTTGGCTGGAGTTGTTGGTGAGATTATTTTTGAGGTTTGTGTTTATGGCGACTAGGGTGGCAACTGCTTTCGGTAGCTGCGAGTAAAGCCCAGCAGGGTTGCCCGGAAGGGCCTGTTGGATTTGCTGAAGGGTGTTGATATTGATGTGCGCCTGGGCGCTGTCTTTCTCGATGGTGTCTCTGTGGATGATGTTGAAATGCTTGAGGTCGGAGATTTTCGACTTCAGTGAGGCAATAGTACGGATTAACTGGTCTATCCGTGGGATGATTTTATGAGAGGGTGGAATGGCATCACTAGGAAAGGTGTTTTGGATTTTGGTTATTAAGATGCGTAACCCTTTGAGATATTTCGCATTTGAGATGGAAGATTTTTTGAAGGATTGTAATTCTTTTACGGCTGAGATAAGGAGGTCGTGAGTTGAACGTGGGGAGACTCCTATTATGGCCTTTAGTGAACTTATAGTATTTAGTAATTGTGGTTTGGTGGGCATTATTCGCTCCATGTTCCTATGTGGTTTTTGGGATGGGACAAAAGATAAAGATCGTATTTGTGTGGGGTTCGGGCGGGGACCATTAAGTATAATTCATTGCGCTCGCAGAAGATTTTGGCGCCATCTAAATCTATGCAGCCAGACATGTTAATGCGGGTTGAGTTATTGTAGTGGTCAATGGTTGGGAATGGGGAGTAATGCTTAGCGGGAGAGGAGGATGAACATTCGGGTTGGTGGTGATTAGGGGATGACAGAAATATTATATTAAACGAGATGACAAGGAATAAAATCAGGAACCAGCCCACAAGGCCAGAGTTGTTTTTTGAGGGCATTTTGCCTCCTTAAATGTTAATTTCTTATACCATGAAAAGCTAAAAAAAGTGCCCCTATAAAGGGGCGGGTAAGCTTCTAGGCATAGGAAGAATCTATTTTATCAGCGAGGTGAGATAGATAGACATTAATTAACGGAAGGTCATCTGAGTAGGCGTATTTGCCAGTGACAAGCATGCATTGCATATCGACTTGAGAAGGCTTTATGATTATGAATGCTGAGGTACGTAGGTCTTTGAAGGCTAGGTGTTTGATAGCTCCAGAAAGGTGGGAGACTAGGGGACGGAGTTGTTGGAGAGAGAAGATGGGGCGAAGGGAACGGATCAGAAAGAGGATTTTTATATCATTGAAGGTGTAGGCATATTTAGTGTTGTGGATCTTTTGAGGGGTGATGACCTTTGCGTAGCGAAGGTATTTTAGGGCGTGGGGTGTGATGTTGAGAGTCTTGGTTATGAAAGAAGAGGGGAATAGGCGTGGGAGTTTCATGTGGGCCTTTCATGTTTTAGGATATGAGTCTGTAAAAGGCGGAGACTGTACCTGCGATTGCGAATAGGATTAAGGCGAATACTATGCATACAGAGGCGGCTTCTATTTGCCCTTGTTCTTTGTCCATTGTTCCTCCTTTTTGCGAATGGATGTAATTAGGCTGTGGTTAGCGGCTATGGATTTTTCCATTTGGGCTATTTGGGCGGATAGGTGTTTTGCTATTGCGGTTGAGGCGGATAAGAAATCAGGGAAGATGAAATCACGATGGATGCTGGCAGTTTTCACGCCGTAGGAGACGCCTATGCGGAGGCCTAGTTCTTCATCCATTGAGTTGGGGACGTAAGTTATACGCCCCTCTCTGATTTGTTTACCCTTAAAGAAGAAGACGATGTCATTTTCCTTGAGGTTCATTTAGGTCCTTTGGAAGTTGTGGTGGCGAGAATGCTGAGCGAATTAACATCCAGCCCCATTGTTCTGCGGAGTTTTTTCCTATCATCATTTTAGTTGTTGTGCCTGGGATGATGTTGTGTGCCATGAATGAGTTAAGTGAGCCGAAATAAGTGAGGCCTGTGTCTTCGGCGAGGGCTTTGGTTGAGGCGCGTTCTGAGTTGAGGACGGCGCGAGTTTGGAGTTCGGGGCCTACAAGGCAGGAGATTATTACGTTGGTGCAGATGTTTTTGTGAAAGTGGTGAGTGACGCTGGTTGTTTTGTTGAGCTGCGAGACTATGAGGAGTTGGCCTGGGAGAGTTGGGTCAGTCATTTCTGTTGTTATTGTAGATGCTGCGTGTGAGCGCACCTCTGTTGGGGTTGCTCCTACAAAGAGGAATTCTGCGGTGACTGAGGATGAGAGGAAGAGGAAGAGCGGGATAAGAATTAATGTCCATTTTTTCATTTGTTGTCCTTTTTGGGTTGTTTGATAAATTCACTTGGGTTAACGAACTTGCGGAGTCGCAGGTAGATTAGACGGTTCATCATTACGTCATATCTTGCTCGGTGGGCTTCGCCCTGGCCTCCGAGGTCAAGGTCGAAATGTTTTATTAGGGCTGGCTGGTTTACGGGTTTTCCAGGAAACGCGGACTTTGCCATTTCCATGGTGTCAATTATTTTGTTGGAGTACGTGAAACCATGGCGGGAGATTATGTTCATGTCATATCGGCGGATGTTATGCCCTACGATGATGTACTTTTCAGCGTCTGATAGCCACTGGTGAAGCATTGAGCATACTTCTGGTTCCTTCGGGGCATGGGCTACCATCCAGTCTTCTATTTTATGGACCCTGCGAGCTTGTGCTGGGCATGGGATTCCTGGATTACACATTGTGTGCAGGTATGCGGCTGCAGTTAAGGATGGGCCGTTACAGCGCATACAAAAGGCTTCCATCATTATGGCCTTTTTTGCAGAACGTCCAGTTGTTTCGGTGTCGATAAATTGGAGTTCAAAGTCGTCGACTTGAGGGAGTGGTTCCATCATGAGTGGAGCCTCCTGTCAGGGGTAAAAGGAATCCCCACACTTGAAAGGTTAAAAGAAGTGTGGGGATTCCAGGGGATTCGTGGTTAATTAAAACGGAATGTCATCGCCGAATGGAGGCGTGGAATTATTAGGGTTGTCAGTCACCCTCCGCGTCTGCGCCTTTTGGTGTGAGGTACTCAATGTCGCGGATTGACAGTGTGTGTTTGGAACGTTTGGCTCCAGAGTCTTTGTCTTCCCATGTCTCTAATTTAAGTTTGCCATCTACGGCAACTTTAGAGCCCTTGTGAAGATATTGTGCTGCGTTTTCTGCGGCTTTGCCCCATAGGGTGCCCTTGATAAACATGGTCTCTTCCTTTTTTTCGCCAGATTTGCTGGTCCACTTTTCGTTTGTGGCTATGCGTAAATCGCATACAGCGTCACCGCCTGCAGTATAACGAAGTTCCGGGGCTGCGCACAAGTTTCCTACTAAGATCGTTTTGTTCATTGTTCCCTCCTTAAGGGTTTTAGTGTTGAGTGCATAATACCATTTATGCCACTCGGGTCAAGATGTTTTTTGGGTCTTTCTGAAATAAGAGTCAAGGGCGGCATATAGCATTGGACACGCAAGCGGCATGCCGCCAGATTTGCTGAAGCGGTTTTTAAAGGCAAAGTTTTGTGGGTCGCTATCTGATTGAAATCTAGCATAAAGGTCTTTCATTATTGCTGAAAGAATACGGCCTTTAGATGAGTGTTTTTTTATCGCGGACGATTCAACGGTGCCGGTTAGGTAACTGTGGAGTGGGTTGGTTTTGTCATACATTGTGCGGGTGCTTGTACAAGAACAAGAAATGCCCTCATATCCAGGTATACAATTTGTAGCCATAGCGCATGTTGACAGGTTACCACCATGGAGCCATATATGATCGATAACAGTTGTTGAACGTGTCACGAAGGTATTGGCGAGTGACAAGTAAATTACTCGCTCTGAGATGCTGTCGCAACACAGGGTGGCCTTACGATCGAATGGTAGTATGACTGCCACTAATGAAGAATTGGCGTGGGGCGAGAATTCATCGGTGGTTTGAGTGAACTCGAAGAAACGGATTTTGGAGTTTTTATAAAGTAACATAGTCACTCGATTCCTATGATTGTAGCATCGAAAGCTTCCATGAGGCTGGCTAAGAAATGGGATGTGTCAGGGGTTGGGTCTAGTACTGTTTCGTTTTTGAGGGGTTTGTAGTCTGTGTCTTTCTTTGCGAGGACGACTATTCTGTCTATTGAAGCTGAGAATAATTTTATTGCACCCTTCATATTCAAGTGTTCAATCTCTGCAAGTACATCGGATGTTTTGGCGTCTTGGTGCGATATTATTGTTGATATCGATGCCATTGCTTTTATTCGGTTGCTGACACTCTGTTTAAATTCTGGGTCCGTGTCAAGCCGGTCTTTGTTGTCTTGGATAAATTTCAGTATCTTGTCGAACTTATCTTTGAAAAATTTGTCGTATGACATGGATAAAAAAGTCCTTCCTATTTGGGTGTTAAATATTAAATTCTTATACCTGAAATAGTGGGTTTATTTCTTTAATAAAAAATGGCCCTAACGGAAAGTTGGCCATCAATTTTTGGGGCAACCCAATAAAATAACCTTGCTCTCAGCCAGCTCTTAAAAAGAGGTTGTGTGATAGAAATGATAAAAATAGACAAAACCACGTCTATTGTATGGTGGGCCTTTATTACAGAGGATTGTGTGATAAAAATGTTTAGAGTAGTGAAAACCCGGAAAGCTACAGTGGCAAGGGATTGACAGCGCAAAAAACCTTGATTGATAAAAAAAAGTGTCAGGTGGCATTCGTGGTAAATCTCAGAGAGAAGAGCCGAAAAAACTTCGGAGATTATATTGACATTTATTTTTGTCAATTTAAGCGTATTGTGCTTTTAGAAAGGGTTTAGAAGAAATTCAGTAAGAAAATTTTTATCAAAGGTGTTATATTTCTATCAGGTATTGACAAAAATAGGGGGGTTTTTGAGAAAAAATTCATTATTGGTTAATTAAGTGATTTAGGAAAAAAACGACTTTTCAAAAAAAATGCCCCCACAGTAAAGCGGGGGGTTTAGTAAAAATGGCGTAAAATTTTAAAAAGGTATGCGCTTTTCATCAACATCGTCATTTCGGAAATCAGTGGGTTTGTTATCAAAATCCCATTCTTCTACCTCAATTAATGCCATTACTGCCTTGAACTCATTTAGGAAAGATGTCATACTGACGTTTCGATTTCCGTCCTCGTGACACCACCCACTATGATTGCGTCCGCCTTTTTTGTCATACCCAAATCGCATAAGTTCTTCGGCTAATTTATCCTTGCTTGATAGCCCTTTGCCTGAAATTTTTGTCCATTCTTTGTATACCTTCATTAGCTTTATGATTGAAAATGGATTAGTTGGATCGATTCCCAGTTTGCCGTTATCGAAGTCAGATACAAAGCCTTCAGTGCTCGGGATACTAAGGAGGGCTAAACGAGTTTTGAGTGGCGTGTCTGGAGCATCAAGCTTGTCCATATTAGGAGGGCACTTGATTGACATAAACACCTTTAGGCATAGTGCGGGGTTTGACTCGGCTATGGTGTGCAGGTATTTATATTCGGAATGCGACATTCCTTTAACCTTGTCAGTCCCAACAATACAAAAGCGTCGAGCATCTTGTTTTATCTTTACTGGCATCTTTTCATTTGTCGTTATTGAGAAATTGCAGTAGTTTCGAACTGTGCCACTGTCTACCCCCTTGCTTTCCCATCTGGCATGGTCTTCGGTAATAAGGCTTCTTAGTGGGCCTGAGATTTTATATGCGGTATTATCGTCTGTGGCTATATCATCGCCACAACAATAAAGCGTATCTTTAATCCAGTTGTTGAAATTATTGCTAAGGTCATGGGGGCTCAGCGGCTTGTAATAGCTACCATATATGCCGGCCATCATTTTGTTAAGTATTACTGACTTGCCCACACCAACCTTTCTCGATATGGCTATTACGCATGTGTTCATTTTTGCGCCTGGGTGCTGAAGCGGATATGCAAGCCATTGCATAACCCACATTCCAAGTTTTTCGTCGCCATCACAGACAAGTGTGAGGTTTTTCAGGATAATCTTTGTGGCTTTTATTACCTCGGCAGGATCGACAGAGGTATTTGCTCCCTGGAATCCTTTGAATAAATTAAATTTTGGCCAGCTTACCTTTTTGTCTGGGCTCATTACAAGATTTTTGGAAGACATCCGTCTGGTCTTGGGGTCATTCAGGAAGTCCCATCCCTGTTGCTTGCCTTCTTTGTCCTTGAATTTAATCTTTGCCTTAATTCCTCTGCTGACATTTCCTGAGTTAAGGAATTCTTCGCTTGCCATATCGTAGATTTTGTCCCTGGTGTCGTGTAGGATTACGTACCTGCATAACGCCTCGGCTTTTACAGAGGGATACACACTGCTATCTGCTATTGTGGAGAAATAGGACCGAATATCTGCGTCGTGATTCGGGTCGGCTTCTGGGTCTATGTTCGCCCCAGGGCCTTTCCTGCTCCATCGCCAGTCCCTGTCGGCGGCAAGTTTAAATATGGTCTTTATAGTAATCCCGCACCTTGGTGACATCGAGGTCCATATTTGATGGCATTTGGCTTCGTTAAAGTGGGAGGCCTGCTCTGACCAGCTTGCCCATATTTTTTCTCCTTCTTCTGCGTTAACACAGTCTTTTATGGCCATTCCTACCTTAATCCATATGTCCTTGTCCTCAGGGCTTATGTATCTTATGGCGTCCGTCATAGAGTCAAATTCGTTGCGGGTTATTGACATATAACCACCAGTTGGGGTTCTGGTCGATGTGTGTCTCTTGTTGATGATCGATATCAACCAATTGGGGGCTATCTGAATTTCTGTTGGCTCAAATTCTCCAGACTTATTTAACCATCGGTATTTTTTTTTGCCTATTACTGATGGGGCAACGAGGATGTAGCACCCTGTTGAGACTATGTCTATTCCCGGGACAGGGCTGTTTGATGGGCTGTTCATTGATATGCCATTTGGGAGTTTAAATATGTGGTGCTCTCCACCCGATGGAGTTATTGCTGTGAGCGTTTTTAGTTTCCCATACTCGGCTTGGATGTATTCCCATGCCTGAATTCCGCTTGGTCCAGAATTAGAGTTTTCAAGGTTTACAGCGAAATATCCCGACGGGCCAAGATGGATAGCAACGTTGCAGTCTTCATTATCTTGCCATGTCTCCATCGCTATATCGTAATCATTGGTAGCATCCTTAAAACTGCCTGATTGGGTTATTGGTTTTTTTGAGCCCGATGCAGTGGGCATTACGTGCAGCCCTTTGCTCAGGTAATTCTTAACGTGGTCAAGCATAGTCAAGCCTTTCGTTTGTGGATATTTTTATATAATGGGACAACATTATAGCGTGACTTGGGCTATAGATGAAGCATATTTTAAGAAAGTATCGTGATCATATTCTTTAATGAAGTCAGTAAGGTCTCCTTTTGGCGACACAACGCCTTCAAGGCTTAGCCTTCTTGAGCCTGGTATCATTTGGAGTACTATAGACGCACCATTAAACCCAGCTTCATCATTATCGTAACATACCAGGGTTTTGGTATCTTCAAATTCCTTGCAAAAACTTTCATCCCAGCCGCCTTCACCGACAGTAGCAGATACGCCTAATACCGATGGGTGTATTTCACTTGATACCATTGAATCAAATTCTCCGGCTGAGACGATCACTAATGCCCATCGTTTTTCTTTGAGTCGATCTATGTTGAATAATCTTTTTTTGCCATACTTGTTTTTGGCCTTTGTTATTGGGTCAATGTAACTATACGACCAGTACTTAGGGTTTGGTCTACCTGTTTTCGGGTTTGTCCCTGGGGTGATTTCGGCGTTCCTGTACCTTATGTTTACGAGTTTGCCATCATTATAGATTGGAATTGTCTTGTTTTTATACCAGTCAACCCCAATGTTATATTTCTTTGCTATGTTTTTTGATATCATTCTGTCTTCAAAATATTTGCCATAATTTTTCCAGTTGGCCATTAATACCATGTTGAAGTGATCTGCTTTTTCTGGAGGTATAGGAGGGAGGTTTAGTGGTTTTTTAGGGCTTATTTTTCGGATGTATTTAGATTTTTGAACCATATGTACAGGACCTTGACACAATGTGCTTATTCCGCACATTGAGGCGGCGATATCAATGGCCTTTGTGAAATTACATCCCTCAACAACCATAATTAATTTTATAAAGTCACCGCCAGAATCAGGACCATTACATTTCGAGAAACAATTATACACAAATTTATTCTTACTTATCATTAATGACGGTTTAGAATCATTGTGCCCAGGGAGAAAGCACTCTACTCTGTAATCGTTTCCTGCGTTTGCGTGGTAAAGATCGGTATGTGGGGAGTACCTGGATATAATCATAGCGCCGGTGAGGTTCTGTTTTATTTCTGGCAAGATAGAACTTATTTTATTTTTCATGGAATGGCTTTCTGTCTAATCTTTTTCAAGGCCCATCTTTGATTTCCACTGGTTTTCTGTCGCTACGTCTTTCACTGTATAGCGGCTACCGTTCATTGGGTTTCGTTTGCACGACCCTGTAGGGCCACCAAACCAAGGTCGTTTTCTGTCAGGGCCATCCCACATTATGAGAGAGCCAGCAGAAGGGTCAAACTGTCGTTTGGAATTGGTACTACATTTAGGGCATTCTATTGGGGCTTCACGTTCTGCCATTGAACGGTTTTCTTCGAACGTGTGGGAGCATTTTTCATCTTCGCATTTATATATGTATAGTGGCATTGTTAACCTTTCGTCGGGAGCCCATACCAGCCTTTTATTTTTGCTGGTTTGATCCTAGCTGGGATACAGCTTGAAGACTGTGAAGTCGTGAATGATCCAAAGGTGTGATTCCACCTACAAATAATAGTATTGCCTTTTGTTATTTTAGCAATAAACGAGGAACCATCCCTGGGCGCGGTTGATAGTGTTTTCAGGGTGAGGACTAAAGGCTTTCCGGTGGAGTTGTGAAGGTCCTCGAAAATAGGTTTAATCCATTCAATTTTAGACATTTCATCAAGAAACCTGAATGCAATTTGCCTTATATCCGAGTGGGCATGGGCAGGAATACGTTGTCCTATTAGATTTCTTAATGAGCGTAAGTTTATGGTGAAAATCATGTCACGGCAGTCTGTAGACGGAAGTACTGAGCGAGCCACTTGCTTCTTCTCACCCAATTCAATGAGGGATTTATATGTTTCATATGATTGTTCGATGGCCTTGGCAATTATTTCATCCGATGTGGTGGTTTTGGCAGAGACTGGAGCTGACGAAGTATTCGATACCGTGTATTTGCGCGAGGCAACAGTTAGGCTTGATATTCTGTGCCGAGACAATTGCGACAAAGCGATGGCACTTACTTTTTGCAACTCCCAGGTTGTGGATATGTGTTCTATGACAGACCCTTCATCGTTATTTACGATGGCCTTAATCAAGCGCGTGTAATTGTCGTCTGTAACTTTCGTTCCGCGGCATACGCTTATTGCGGACTTTAATATGTTTTTACCGTTGTTGGTAATGCCTATAAGTTTTACCATAGGGCTTGAGAAATTAACCATATCATATACCTCCATGTTGAGTATGTTAACATTGAATGGGGAAAATGAATACAAAAAAAAGTTCTATAAGCTATAGGGTTATGGCAGTAGCACCATGAATCTGGTGCTACTGCCATGGGGTACAGAGTGATGTATTTCTTTGAAGTATTATTCATAAGCACCCCAGGAGGACGAGAGCTTGGTGTCCTTAGTTTATGTGCTGGGCTGGGCAGGCTTAAGAAAAAGTAAAAACAGTATTGGGCTACTAAAAGTACCGTTTTTACTTTTTCTGTGTTGCCCGACCCAGCTTTTAAACTAAGGTACCCAAGCATTCGTCCAGTTGGGGTGCTTATGATATCCCCTAGCGAGATGCCAGCAGCCCAAGGGAACCGAAGGGCTCTGGCCTTTGAGCGATGGCTTCGAAGGGGATGGATTACAAGTTTCTCAGAGACGTAACATCTCTGAAAGGGGTCAACACTCTCGCACTTTCGTGCGTTCGTTTTCTTTGATGTAGAATGCGGCGAAGTGCACGGGTTTCAACCGCACCACCTGTAATTGATGGCACTACTTCTGGTCTTGCGACCCACATTGGTGCGAACTCCATAGTCCGTGATTTAGGATAGTAGTATTCTACTTGTTTTGTCATAGTATTGTATGTATGTCTATTTTCGAGTCCGCGTGCCACAAGTCCGGTAGCATCCCTGGATTCGGCAGGAACTTCTCCCGTCAGGGGACATCGTCATAAATCCGCCATCTGAGCCCTCTTGCCGTGGCAAAATAAGCCAAGGGAACCGTCAGGCTTATTTTGCTTAAGGCTTTTCTTCTTGGGCGAAGTATGGCGGAGAAAGCTTATGAAGCCGCAACGGCTCCAGTTGAGGTCAATACTATACGTGAATATTCTGAATGATTTCGTCAATATCCAGAATGTCATTGGCGATTCTATTGAGATTTGTATCTTCTTTATCTCCCAATAAAGCCTCTAAATCTACCATTGTGATGGTGTCATCTACAATGACAGCATTTGCTATAGCGACGGGGACTTCCCTTGTGTCGTCTTTGTTGGACAATACAACCAACGAGGCTTCGACGCTAGACAAGGCCTCAACTATAAATTGAAGCCTCATCCTTAGCTTGGTTGCATGTTTCTTGAGGTTATTTTTCAAGGGTACTTTGAGGAGATGGGGCTGCGCCTTTCTTGTGAGGATTGACTTGCCATTGCCATGATCAAAGTACATAAATAGGTCGCCCACTAATATTCTCCTGGGTAATCAGGCTCGATAACGACTGTTGTAGGTTTGTCCTGCTCTTCCTTGAGCATGGCTTGTAGTCTTTGGTGGGCTACTGAACCTTCTGCGATTAGTGACTCAGACTTTACGATAAAGATGTCTTCGTCGCCCATTAGGTCGTTAATAGGGATATCTTTATAGATGACCATTCCGCCGCCGGGACGGACGCATTCAATTCCATCTGCGCTATTGCTGACGACAAACCGGAGATATGGCTTACCTGAATTGCCCGCGGATACAAATACGTCCCCTGGGCTGACTTCGGAGCGTGGGGTGCGAAGTGCAGTTCTGTTTACTTTTGTAAGTGTTTTGCTTAGGACGTGGTTTGTAAGGATGGTTTTCCCTTCCTCAAATTTAATTGAGGTAGATTTGTTGTCCCCGTTGATCACATAGGCTCCGGTTTTAGAGTCGATAAACAGATTGTCATTAACTTTAATCTCTGAGTTTTCACAAATGGCTTTTTCAATTTTTCTGGTTAACTCTTGATTCATTGTTCCCTCCTTGGGATTTTTTTAAAAAGTATCGAGTGTATATGTTACTTTCTTTTACCTGAAAATAATTTTTAATTTCAGTTGACACTATATGTGCCAAAAGTTACATGAACTATATCTTTTGTGGTGCGATTTTTAATGCTTACGTATTGCGCTATATCAAAGGTAGTTATATTATATGGATCGTAGTTTTTGGATTTAAACACGTCATAGATATTGCTACCTGCTGGTTTTGGGGTGTTGGGGTACATGTGACGTAGGGGCTTTTTTCTGACGTCAAAATTAGCCTTTCTAAAGCTACGCATGATGTTTTGAAGATAACTATCCATCAGTAAACCTTCCCATTAAAAGCCCTGGGTATTTACAAGAGAATCCGTATTTTTTTTCCATACTGCTTATTATCCAGAGTAATCCATTTATCATGTTATCTCTTTCTTTACTGTCTGCCTTGTCTATTATTTTTTCAAGGGCTTTGAGGTTGTTCTCGTAAGTTACGACGGTTTGGAAAGAGACTTTGAGGTTGCCCTTCCCCTTCTTATTGAGTACGATATTTCACCTGTTTCCTCCTTAAAATTACGCATTATTTGGGCTATCCGCTTTTTGTATTCTGCTGAGGCTGTTTTTGACATCCCTTCTGTTTTTGCCGCAACTATCTCATCGACCTTCGCCCCAACAATTTTCATGGCTGGGTCAGGATTGATACCAAGTGCTTTAAGAGCATCGTAGGTTTTTTGTACGTTTTGGACTTTTTGCATTGTGGACTTTAATTCGTATATGTATCCATCATGTTCGTACCCAAAAAGGACTTTTGGATCTTTGTATATGGCTTCTATTGCTTCTTTTTCCCTGTCGGCATATGTGCTCAGAGATCTTAGACGGAAAATTTCTGCGATGGCTAGTTTTTTGTCATCAATATCAGCGAATGTTGCTTTGCCATTAAGCATTGTGAGGTATTCTTGGCAGGTGTCTTTCTGGCAACAGCCATAGCAGTATTCATTGGTTTTTATTGTTAGTGCTGTTTCGTCTTCGGCTTCTATTTCTCGGACTCGCTTTTCTATACAGTCAAGATATTCATTGAGATTTTTCCGTTCAAGAACAAGGGGCTCTCTCATGCCTGTCATTATAGAATATAGGGATGCCTCGACTCTGTCGAAACCATAAAGGAGTATCGCTAATACTCCGTTAACCATGTTTTCGAACTTATGATCGTCGGGGAGCATTCCTGACTTCCAGTCAATAACACAGATGGTTAAGTCTCTTCTGCGGTTACCTACGAAATCTAACATGCCTTGAAGGCCCCAGTCTCGCCCAATCTCGGCCATGGCTATTCTTTTGCCGTGCTTGAAATTTGGGGCAGAATTGTTTTCGATATCTATTATGTCATAGTTGTCAATTATATCCATCCCAATGCCTTCCATCCATGAGTCATGCGAGTCTACTAAATCGTCATGGAAAATGGAGGGGACACCCATGGAGTTTGCAATAAGAGCTATTATTTCTGGGGTTATATCGTTCTTCATAAGCTTTTTTTCAATTAGCTTGTGACGAACAGACCCCAGGAGGGCCACCAGTGACGATGGGCCCCTCATGGAATATCCCTTGCGGCAGACTGCTTTTAGATTGGATTTTGAGTAATGTTTTATTTGTTCTTTTCCATCACTATTTGTTTCAGGCAAGACCAACACACCTCCTGTTGCACTTGTTTCAATGTGGATGCAAGGACAGAGTCTTTTACGACGACTCCGCATTTAGTACATGGCGATTCTCCTTGCGCAGGCTTGGGCCGTGCTTGTTTTTGTTTGTCCTTTTCTATTGCCACATCTGCGGCATCTCTGTGCGGCTTGTCCTCAAGGGTTGTTACGATATCTTGGAAAAGTTTGGTGGTTAGGGGCATGCCGCTTCGAAGGAGTCGGCTTCTGTCGTAATCTGGTTCGATGGTTCTCTTGTTGTTCTTTTTGATAATGCGTAATGATACGTCAGCGAAATATTCAGTGGTTGCTTCTAGCTTGGACTTTTCCCCGACAGCATTGTTGCCCTCGAATATCTTCCCTTCATGGGCCGTGATAAATATATGGACATTGAAGTCTGTAGAAAACTTCATTATAAGAGCCATCAGATGTCCATAAGGAGACTTGATCTTTGTCCAGGCATTGACGTTTTTATTTCGCAGGTTAACTAGATCCTTATCTGCGGATTTGCCGACTGCCTCTTGCTCTTCAAAAGCAAGTTGCAAGCCTTTCCATAGCCCGGTGCCAGAGTCGATTGCGAGCGATTTGAGCCCGAAAGAATTCTTTTTGGCAATGAGTTCGCGGATTATTTTTAATGCAGATGCAACTGAATCACACTTGCGAATCATGGATTTTTCGGAGAATCCTGTGCGCTCGAATTTTGTGCCATTTTCTGTGTCAAGAACGCCCATTGGATTAAACTCTGGGCAGTTAGACAGCAGTCTGAGGGCATGGGTTTTTCCTGTTTTTTTATTTCCGCCAATGATGAAGACTACGGCTGTTGAAATTGGTTCTTCTATGTAGAATGACATTTATTCTCCTTTAATCTGGATTTTATTATGTTGAGTTTTGGTTTTAGATACTTGGCTGCGTAATGCTTGTTGAACATTTCTACCCAGGCACTTTGTCCCTCAAGTTCTTTTAAAAATGTATTTGATATTAGATCTTGTGATGTTGCAGCATTATGGATCTTTGCTTTCAGAAGTTTTCGATAGCCTTTAGTGGGTTGTGCCTTTTCATTCACTATTACGCCTAAGACTATTTGCTGCCTTCTTTGAGTGTTGTGCCTAGTTTTTTTAGTACTAAGCTCAAACCCATAATCCTGAACAATCAACCTAACATATCTCGATAGCTGGCGTATACCCATATCATTTGATGATATAGTGAAATCGTCAGCAAAGCGAGAATAAGATCCCATGTTGTTACTTGCAAGCTCGACAAGTTTTTCGTCCACCATAGAAAATGCCATGTTGGCAAGGACAGGTGAAAGCGGTGCTCCCTGGGGAAGTCCATTCTCGAACTCAGCGAGATTCGTTAAAAGGTTTATTGTAGAGTTTGTGGACAGGAACTTTTTTAACCCTCTCCTTATTTTAAAGGCATCTATACTCGGGAAAAAGCCCTCTACATCATAGCATGATACCATAGCTTTGCCGGTGTGCGGATCGGC
>Ga0164315_10000716_pt1 | contig 23686 bp, 26 predicted proteins | sample GuaBasSedimGuay6_FD_113737 | JGI IMG/M metagenome (GOLD analysis project Ga0164315, IMG submission 113737) | Subseafloor sediment microbial communities from Guaymas Basin, Gulf of California, Mexico - Guay6, Core 4569-2, 0-3 cm | ecosystem: Environmental > Aquatic > Marine > Hydrothermal vents... | reverse complement strand
CGCCAGCAGTATTGATAAAGAGTTTATCCGCTGCACCTCGTGGAACAACTTTAGTATCACCTGTAACAATACGTACACCTGCCGCATCAGCCGTTGCTTTCATCGAAGCAACAATACGTTGCAAATCATCAATAGCAAAACCCTCTTCAATAATCATTCCACAGGTCAAATAAAGTGGAATCGCTCCTCCCACTGCCAGATCATTTATGGTTCCCGTAACAGCAAGCTTGCCAATGTCACCACCTGGGAAAAACAAGGGATCAACAACATAAGAATCTGTCGTCAAGGCTAAGCGATTACCTAATTTATTTAGTTCATTCAAATCAAAACGAGCCTGATCTTCCAACAACGTTAATTCAGGACTATCAAAACCTGCTACAAAAATATCATCAATTAAATCGTGCATTGCTTTGCCACCTGCACCATGAGACAGTGTAATCGTCTTACCACTAAATTTTGTTTTAGGTAATGAGGAAATCATGCGGTTTTTTTCTCATGGTAGCCATTGTTAAAGTAGGCTGCACAAGCTCCTTCGCTAGAAACCATCAATGCACCCATCGGGTTTTCAGGATTACATTTCGTACCAAATATTTTGCAATCCCACGGTTTGATAACGCCTTTCACTACCTCACCACACTGACACGATTTTGGATCAGCAATTTTGAGATTTGGCACTGCAAATTTATGCTCGGCATCAAAGTCAGCATATGACTCTTTCATCCGTACACCGGAATGATCAATGGAACCTAAACCCCGCCACTCAAAGAATTCCCTAATTTCAAAAACTTGGCTAATGGCCTCTAATGCCGGTGTATTACCATTAGGTTGTACAATACGGGTGTACTGATTTTCAACTTCACTGCGGCCTTGTTCGATTTGCTGTAACACCATCCATAATGAATGCAAAATATCAAGTGGTTCAAAACCGGTAATGACTATAGGCTTGTGATAATCCAATGCAATGAAATCAAAAGGTCGCTCACCTATTACCATTGCAACATGTCCAGGAGCCAAGAAGCCATCAAGCTGCATATCAGGCGAATCCAGTACCGCTTTAATAGTTGGCACCGTAGTAATATGATTGCAAAATAAAGAAAAATTAGTAATGCTTTCTCGTTCGGCTTGTAGCACTGTAAATGCACTACTCGGCATCGTAGTTTCAAAGCCAAGACCAAAAAATATCACTTCTTTGTCAGGATTTTTCCGCGCCAGATTGAGTGCATCCATGGGTGAATAGGTCATCCGTATATCAGCACCATCAGCCTTTGCTTGGAGCAAGCTTTTTTTCGAGCCAGGGACTCGCATCGCATCACCAAAGGTGGTGAAAATCACATCTGGATTCTCGGCCAAAGCAACACAATCATCAACGCGGCCCATGGGAAGCACACAGACTGGACATCCAGGCCCATGTACCATTTCGATATTATCTGGCAGCATTTGTTCTATGCCATAGCGGAAAATAGTATGGGTATGTCCCCCACAAAATTCCATAATCTGCAATGGTTTGGTCAGCTTAGGCTCTAGATTACTAGCAATTTTCTGGATCGCCTTGGTTAATGCTTTTGCTTTTTCAGTATCTCGAAATTCATCAACAAATTTCATAATATATTTCCTGTTAAATCACCTCGACTGTCGGCGAGCAAGGTATGTACGAGATCCCAAATGATGTGGTAACAAGCAACATGTACTTCTTGAATGCGATGGATCGAATCACTATCGACGACAAGACAGTGATCAACTAATCCACTCGCCTTCATATCGCCACCATCACCGCCAACAAGCCCCAAAGTGACCAATTTCATTTCTTTTGCTTTTGCATAGGCCGCCATCAGATTGTCCGAGCAACCACTGGTTGAAAAGCCCATCAGACCATCACCTTCTCTGGCATGAGCATTAAGTTGTCGTACAAAAATATGTTGGTAACCCACATCATTTGACACGGCTGAATTCATTGCTGTATCAGCCAATAAATTCATTGCTGCTAATGCAGGTCGACCTGTAGTTACTGGATGCTGAAACTCCACACAAAAATGTGCCGCATCACAACTTGAACCACCATTACCCATCGCATACATACGGCCCTTATTTTTATACACTCCAGCGATTGCACGTGCTGCATCAAGTAAAGCTCCAGAATTATGGGTAAAAAACTGCTGCTTTGTCTCAATACTTTCATTTGATTTTTGTTTGATCGATTCCAATAATCCTGCTTCTTCCTGAATGGGATCTTTCGGTTTGTTATGCAAAAAAGGATATAAATCCTTTAAATGCTGATTATTGTCCACATCACTCATAATTAATATGCACCTTGCTGCATAGCATCTAATTCTTCTTGAACCTCACCCAATTCTTCTAAAATTTGTAATGTCCGGGCGGCCTCATCTTCATCAATACGACTCATTGCAAAGCCAACATGCACCAATACCCAATCACCTACACATTGATCGACGGTATGATCAGCACTCACTATGCAGGCAATATTCACTTCTCGTTTAACACCAGAAACATCGACTTTTGCTAATAGCCTTTCCGCATCAGTGATTTCTATAATTTGACCAGGAATACCTAAACACATTGTTGTTTCCTCATAATTCTTGCAGCTGCAATCACGGCCTGACCTAATGCTATTCCGCCATCATTGGCCGGCACATTGTGATGTATCAGTACGCTAAATTGTTGTTGTTCTAAACCTTGTTTCACATCTTCAAATAGAGTTTTATTTTGAAAAACGCCACCAGACAAAGCAATCGTATTAATCTTGTTATCATTAGCCAACTGAATGGCTAATTGCTGAACGGCCCGTGATAATCCCCTATGGAATCGGGAAGAAATTCTGGCAACTTCTGTAGCATTTGATAAATCATTTAGTAAAGCCTTCCACATAGGAGAAGGATCGAGCACGCCTTCTTCCAGCAAAAAAGGATAAGCCGTTTGGTCTGATTCTAACCACGCTTCTTCTGTAATGCTCGCTTCTAATTCAATAGCAGCCTGCCCCTCATATTGGATCTGTTCGGGGCAGATACCAACTGCAGCTGCAACTGCATCAAATAACCGTCCAGCCGATGATGCCTGTGGGCAATTCATATTTTTTTCCAACATTACATTAAATGTTGCTAACGGTTTTTGTGACAGCATCTGTACGAGTTCAAGTTCAGCATAATGTTTATTTACCCAATCCCAGCCTAAACATGCCTGTAAATGAGCATAGGTATTGCGCCAAGGCTGCTTCATGGCAATGGTACCGCCTAGTAAAGCAATTGGTTTGAAATGGGCCAAACGATGACTTTGATGATAATCTGCTAGCAGAAACTCGCCTCCCCATAGTGTCTCATCATCACCATAACCCAAGCCATCTAAGGCAATACCAAGCACAGATTCACTCTCTAAAGTATAATTATTATCGACAAGACACGATGCAATATGGGCATGATGATGTTGGATAAGTTGTAACTCTATAGCGTGTTCTTCGGCAATTTCATGACCTGCTTTATTAGAAAGATATTCAGGGTGTGCATCAACGGCTAACTGACTGGCCTGGTGCTGAAATAGATTTTGGTACAAAACAATATTGTGCCGATAGTCCTGGTAGCTAAGATAGTTCTCGAGATCACCAATATGTTGAGACAAAATTGCCTGCCCATTTTTCAGTAAACAAAAAGTATTTTTTAGCTCACTACCCATGGCTAAAATCTGTGGCGCCCTATTAAAACCTTCAGGTAATACGATGGAATGTGGTGCAAAACCTCTGGCACGGCGCAAGAACTGTGGCTGTCCTGCCATTAATCGCATTACCGAATCATCAACACGATTTTCAATATCACGATTATGAAGTAGGAAATAATCTGCAATATTAGCTAACCGTGTTAATGCGTCATTGTTATCAATACATTGAGGTTCGTGTGCAGCATTTGCTGACGTTAAGACAATGGGATGATCCATATCATTTAGCAGCAAATGATGCAGTGGGCTATAAGGCAACATAAAACCGAGTGTATTGTGCCCGGGAGCAATATTATTAGCTAACGATGTCTGCTGCTTTTTTTCTAATAAAACAACAGGTGCTGAACTACTAGTCAATAACGCTCGTTCTTGTTCGTTCACATGACAATATTGTTCAATCATTGTCATATTTTTGGCCATTAAAGCAAACGGCTTACGAGGACGTTGTTTCCGGTTCCGCAAACGTTGCACCGCCATTTCATTACTGGCATCGACAGCCAAATGGAAACCACCAATTCCTTTGATCGCAACAATAGATTGTGTATTTAAGTAGCTTACAGTATCAATAATGGCTGATTCAGTGGTAAGTTTCTTTCCATTTTTATCGGTTAACCAGCATTCAGGACCGCAGTCTGGGCACGCATTAGGTTGAGCATGAAAACGACGATCAGAGGCTGAATTATATTCTTGTTCACAGCTTGAGCATAGGGCGAATTTAGCCATACTCGTATGAGCTCTGTCATATGGAATAGCTCGAATAATACTTAGACGAGGACCACAATGGGTACAGTTAGTGAAGGGATAACCATAGCGGCGATTAGTAGGATCAAAAATATCAATTATACAGCTCTTACATGTCCCTGCATCGGCAGTCACACCCGTATTAGCATTAGATTGGGTAGAAGAAATAATCTCAAAGTCATGAGCTAAACTTTCCGATGCAGCTTGTGACCGTCGTTCAATTGAATCAATACGGGCGAGTATAGGTTTTTCATCCCTCAAACTTTGAACAAATGCATCTATAGCACCCTCTGAGCCATGCACCTTAATGATGACCCCATCACCATCATTACTCACATTACCTGTTAGCTTAAATCGTTGTGCTAAATGCCAAACGGTTGGACGAAAACCCACACCTTGAACAATACCTCTCACATGGATGTGTTCAGCATGAATTGTGCTGGTAGAAGTAATGTTTTCTTTTTCCACCAAACACTCCTAAATAGAACTACCGGAATATAATATTACACTTATTGAAAAAAGTGTACTATTACTTTCCATCACGGATATTAGTGAACAGTACAAACCATACATGGATCGAACGATCGTACAATATGTTGAATCGCAACAGCCTTATTACCATCATCTTCTACATCTGTATTTAATAGCGCCTGTTCGAGTGCGCCAGCAACATTATCTTTATCTCTAGGAGAAAAGTTCCACGTTGTTGGGGCAACAATCTGGTAATTAACAATTTTACCTTTATCGATGCTCATCCAATGTCCCAAGCTACCACGAGCAGCCTCAACGAGACCTTGTCCTTCTGCTTTATCCGGCATACTGACTTGATGACAGAAAGGTTCATTCGGTTTGATTTTTCGACACCAGTTTTCCATCTCTGGCACAACTCGCGCAAGCTCAAGCAAACGGGCAACAATACGGTTAGTAACATTGCTCTGGTTATTTTCCACTAAATCGAGTATCAGTGGATGCCTAGCAATTGTTTGACGGGCTAAAGCACCCACCTCAATCACACTCTCGTCATAACGTGGTGCTTTACACCAGCTATAGCCCTCAGATTGTTCTGGATCAGGTAAGGTCATACCTTGAAAAGGATGTGCAGGTTCATTCTGCGATAACATCCAACTATGACTCAAATCTTCTCGTATTAGCTGAGTGTTTAGATTTGTTTTTTTGCCACTATTTCCTGCCCAAATTCCTTGGGGGAATAAAAACTCATCTTTAAAACTATATGCACCATAACTCATAAAATGTGCATCAATTTTTCCCAGTTTATTCAGATCTAAATCATCAGCAACACGTAAAAATTGGGCAAAATCACTCTGCCGATGATCCTCAGCCCATGTTTTAAGTCCATTCTCACTATCCAATTGGCTGACATTCTCTAAGGAATCAGCAAAAAGTTGAGATTCAAGAAACTGACGGAATCCCATTAGTATTGCTAACAATTTAACTTTGTCAGATGCACCAATCGTGGTTGTCGTACCACCCGGTTGAATGCTTAAGGTATGAGGCCATTTACCTGCTAATATGCCTGTTATGTGCATAAATTCAGCCCGTGCTTTTAACATTGTACTGGCCGCAGTGCCTATTTGAGCTCGAAAACGAGATTCAAGCTCTCCATACCAGCTCTTTTGTTGATATTCATCACGAGCAAAATCAGGCATAAAAAACAAATAAAAATGAGTAAGATGATCTGCCATATTTTCACAGGCTAGAATAATATTACTGGCTAATTGCCCATTTGATTCCGTCTTAACACCTTGAGCATCCGCCAAGGCGTTAGCGCATGCTATAGATTGAGATACTGAACAAATACCACAAATCCTTGGGGTATAAATCAGGGCATCCAGTGGTGGTTTACCTTGCATAATCTGTTCAAAACCTCGGTAAAGCGGGGAATTAACCCATGCTTTACTGATCTTCCCATCAGTGACTTCCACCTCTAGTTCAAGATCACCCTCTACGCGATTAAATGGTCCATAAATTTTACGTGTCATGATCTTTCCTTCTGCTTTCCAGGAGGGGTAATGATCTGGCTTGCCGTGGCATTATCTTTTAACCGTTTAGGTGTAGCCGCTTTTGAAAGTGAGGCCAGTGCAACAAACCAGGCTTTTGGCATATCTGTTGGCAAACCAACCGGTATACCTGCCACTTTAGGTGTTTCAGTAAAACTTAGTCGAGGTTGTTCAAATTCTGGGGCAGTACAATTAATACAAGGATAACCACCATTCAGACAAGATCCTGAACCATTCCAAGGTCGAATATTACAGTCTGCTCGCGCTTGAGTGCCCAGGCAACCTTTATGCTCCATCATGCAGCCTATATCACCTAGTGTTTCTGCACTGGCCTTATATTCATAATATTCATTACGCGCGCAACCATGATGAACAAGGTGATCTGTATATGCACGGGGACGATTAAGCTCATCCAGATCTTCACTGTGCAGCTCATCTAATGCCAGTTGCATCAATACATTGGTCACCCAATCAGGGTGAGTCGGACAACCTGCCACATTAATAACAGGTAAGCCTGCTGGTGATAGCCAATCTTCCCCCAATAATCCACCTGCTTGTTTACCGTCATACTGCAATCCGCAGGCATCTGCTGGGTTATTACCCGCCGCCGTCACGCCACCAAAAGCAGCACATGACCCCATCGCTAGCGTATAGTCTGCTTTTTCAGATAAGCTTTGCAACCAGGACATCATTGATTTTCCCGTTCCCCCAAGCATATGAAAGCGTCCTGTTCCACTAGGACCTCGCATGACCGAACCTTCTAAACAAAGTGCATCTAATCGTATTTTTCCATCAAGAATGTTATTTAATAGCTGTATAAATTCATCCGCTGACGCTTCGCTTAACGATGGATGCCAAAGAAGATTAATATCAGCACTTTTAAACCGCGTCATCACATCTGGAGACTCGGCATTGAGTAGCGATATACTGCAGCCCCCGCAGCCGCCTGATTGCAACCATAATACGTTAAACATTAGGCAGACTCAGGGTGAAAATAGCGCCACCCTCTTGATGGTTATCCGCTGTCAAACTGCCATTACATTGATCTTTTGCCAAACCATAACTGATATACAAGCCTAAACCTGTTCCTTTGCCCACAGGCTTGGTGGTGAAAAAAGGATCAAAAATCGCATTCATATCTTCTTTACTAATACCCGCGCCATTATCCCTTATAGAAATGTGAACAACGTCGTGCTCAATATTGAGTATTACCTCTATCAATGGCTTTGCTACTTCCTCAATCGCATCAATTGCATTTTGTAATAAATTAATCACAATCTGATGCACATAACCTTCATTTGTCTCAACAACTAATTCCTTCGGCATATCACTTATGATGGTGGGTGTTATACCTGATGAATGAACGATAAGATGAATCGCCTTATCAACAAGATTAGCAATATCAACAGGCGTATTTTCCTGGCGGTTAGGTGTTACAAAACCACGCAATTCATGCACAATGTTTTTTACGCGCTCTGCACTTTCTAATGAGCCTTCTAGCAGCGAAGGTATATCCTTGAGGATCCGATCTATTTTTAGTTCAGCACGCAATTTCTCACGCTCTTCAATACTAATATTTTGGTGAATACTTTCTATGTAATGCTGGAAATTTTCTTCATAACGCTGAAGTGCATACATATTGCCAAAAACAAAACTAATGGGATTGTTCAGTTCATGTGCAACACCAGCAATTAAGCGGCCTAATGATGCCATTTTTTCTGATTGTAAAAGTTGTTGCTGTGTTATCTTTAGCTTTTCATGGGTTTCTTTTAATTTAAGATAAGCTTTACGAATTTCACCTAATGGCCTCCCCGTTAATACTGAGCCAATGAGTTTTCCTGTGTGATCGTAGTGTGCTTTACTGGTCATGGATACTGGCACCGACTCGTGTCGAGCATCTATTATTTCAATTTCACAATCAAACAATACGCCTGACCGCACTTTTTTAGCTAGTTTTTCGGCGAGTTTGCTATTAGATTTTGAGTTGATGAATAAGTCAGCTAATCGTTGCCCCCTCAATTCAATACTTGTTTGCCCTGTCAGTTGTTCTAAGGCCGCATTAACTCGTAATATATATCCCATTGTATCCGTCACAATCAATATATTGTGCATAGCAGACAAAATACTTTCTATAAACTGATGCGCTTCTCCCAGTTCTGTGTTCTTGTTCTCTAATTCAACTTGTGAATTAACTAGGTCAGCATACATATTATCCATCTGCTGAATAACTTCAACCCAAGCTTCATCACCGATTATATTATCAAGCTCGAATGTGCTTGAAATAGATTTTTCATTGTATTTCGATTGCTGAATCTCCACAATTTTTAACTACTAGCTACTCACCGCTAGATCTACGATGTCTTGTTCCACCTGTTCAAGTTTATAGCGCTCTAATTTGCTACGTAACCCTACCCTAGAAAGGCCTAATTCGTCTGCGGCACGCGTTTTATTCCAACGATGTCTCACCAATGTTTCCTTAATAATATGTGCTTCAAGCGACTCAATTCGATCTTTTAGATTACCTTGAGAACTACTGGTCACTAATTTCATATCCTGGCGCATTTCATCTGGTATTGCGCGTAGAACATGAGGAGAAATAAGCTCTGCACCTAACTTCGATTCTTGTGTTAATACCAACATTCGTTTGATTTCATTCTCCAATTCCCTGACATTGCCAGGCCATTGGTATTTTTGTAGACACTCCATTGATTCAGTAGTAAAACCATCCACTTTCTTTCCAAGTTCAGCTTGCGTTTTATTAAGTATATCGATGGCAAGGTAGGGAATATCTTCAAGTCGATCGCGTAATGGGGGCAACTGTACGGTAAATGTAGCAAGCCGATAATAGAGATCTTCACGAAAACGACCTTCTCGCACATCTTCTTCTAAATTACGATTCGTTGCTGCAATAATTCGCACATCAATTGGACGTTTTTTATTCGTACCGAGGGGCCGCACTTCTTTTTCTTGCAAAACACGTAATAATTTTAATTGAAATGCCGCCGATGTCTCACCAATCTCATCGAGGAAAATAGTGCCGCCATGTGCGCTTTCAAATAGGCCGATTCTATCCTCGATTGCCCCCGTAAAAGCACCTCGTTTATGACCAAATAATTCGCTTTCTAATAATTCATCTGGTAATGCACCACAGTTTTCGGCGACAAACGGCTCTTTTTGACGCAAACTATTGTAATGAAGCGCTCTGGCACAAAGCTCCTTACCCGTGCCGGACTCCCCCATAATCAACACGTTCACATCATAGGGTGATAATTTTTTAACGGTTAAACAAATGGCATTCATACAACTATTAGGACTTCGAACAATCGTATCCCAGCTAAAATGTGCTTGTAATGCCTCGCGTTGCACCTCAATCGCTTCTTTAAGCGTTCTAGGTTGCAGTTTAAGTTCTATTGATAGCCGCTCATTCTTTCGGTGTAATTCAAATATTTCAATGGCATTATTAAGCTTTAAAATAACATCCTCAGGATGCCAAGGCTTGCTAATATATTGATAAATCCCTCCTTCATTGATGGCGGCGATAATGTCTTCCGAATCCGTATAACCCGACATGATCATACGAATAATTTCAGGCCAGCGTTCCCTAATCTCAGCACAAAATTCAACCCCTGTCATATCAGGCATACGTTGATCACATAACACCACCTGAATCCACTCTCGCTCCAAGATGGCATTCGCCTCAGCTATATTATTTGCACAATGAACATCAAAATTCTCATTTAAGATACGCTCGAGTGTTTCGATAGAACGAACCTCATCGTCAATGATAAGGATGCTCGGTAATAGGTCACTCATCTTAAACCGACACCAATTTTTGAGATTTATCAGTACTTAAAATATCTGCACGACCTATAAGCCGCATTTGCCGTGAGGCTTGGAGCCATTGATACCAGGTATCCATACCTTCGCCTGTTGTGGCTGATACCTGCAAAACTTGAATATCAGGATTGACCCTACGTGCATATTCAATACACTTTTCCACATTAAATTCTAAATAGGGTAATAAATCTATTTTATTAAGCAGCATAATATCGGCAGCAAAAAACATATCTGGGTATTTCAATGCCTTATCTTCACCTTCGGTCACCGATAAAATGGCCACTTTGTGTGCTTCTCCTAGATCAAATGCAGCCGGACAAACTAAATTACCAACATTCTCTACAAATAAAACGCTACCCTTTTCAGGCTTAAGATTTTCCATTGCATGCCCCACCATATGTGCATCTAAATGGCATCCTTTTCCGGTATTAATTTGTATGGCGGATACACCCGTCTCACGAATACGTTCAGCATCATGAGTTGTCTGCTGATCTCCTTCAATAACGGAAAGTAACAAATCTTGTTTTAAATCATTGATTGTGCGGGTTAACAACGTTGTTTTACCTGAACCTGGACTTGAGACCAAATTAAGGGTCAAAATACCATTATCAGTAAAATAACGACGATTTTCCTTTGCGTATTCATCATTTTTCCCCAAAATATTTTGTTCAATCTCAACCATCCTAGACTGGCTTAAACCTGGCGCATGTGCATGTGCTGGACCGGTCCCATAATGTATATCTTGGCTCTGCTCGCTATGTTCATGATGATGGTGATCATGACTGTGTTCGTGATCACTATCATCATGAGTGTGACTATGAGCATGTCCATGATGATGGTCATGCCCTTCAATTTGAACTTCACCTGTTCCGCATCCACATGTAGTACACATTTAATCTACCTCCAGTTCTTTAATTTTCATTTCATCACCACTGCTCACTTGTAACTGATAACTTTCACAGTTTGGGCAAGCATCAAAACGCTGTTTTATGGTCACTGTCTCCGAACAAGGCATACACCATGCCTGTGCTTCAATTTGATTAATTTTTAATATCGCATTCTCTGCAACACTGCCCCGCATCACCACTTCAAAAGCAAATTCCAATGCGGAAATTTCTACTCCCGATAATACACCAATATCTAAAACAACTTGTTTCACTTCTGTAAATTTCTGTTTTTGTGCTTCCGCCTCAATGACTTGTAAAATCCCTTCACAGAGTGACATTTCATGCATTAGTGTATGACCTCATTATTGATGTGTAGTCGGTAACCAACACATGGATCAATAGCGTGGATCAATAAATCCGCCTGTAATCGCAATGCTATTGAATCATCTAAATGACACAAACTATCCGCAGCCACACCTTTTGGATGAAAATTCCACTCCGTAGGTGCAAGAATAAAAAGTCGTTTCACAATCCCTGACCCTACTTGCACATAATGACTTAATCGACCCCGAGCAGCATCCGTATGGGCCAACCCTTTGACAATGCTCCGTGGTTTTTTAAATACACGTTCTGATTGAAAAAATTGCTTTAGCTTAGTTATTAAATCCGCAACTTCAATTAATCTCGCCACCATTCGGGTATAAATACCCTTGCCAAATTCTGTATCTAATTGTTTAATAATAAGATTATCTTGTTGATAATTAAACCAACTAGCCTCATAGCGATTTGAGTGCCAATCAGGTTGTGCAGTAAAGTGTTCTTGCTCTTGCATCAATCGGGTAACTAATTCCGCATCGTCTATTTCGGGTAATAGCAAAATCTCCGAATTACCTGCGTATTTCCAACCTTGCTGATTTAGCCAATATAAAAAGCGTGCAGCTTGCGTGTTTTGTAATGATGCCCAATGTAGCACGGCATCATGATCATCTTGCTGCCATTGTGCTATCGGTAAACCAAATATTGTATTGCTCAGCTGTTCTTCACATTGACTCCATAAGGCACATTGCTGAGCTGTCACCGACTCACTATTTTGTATGCCAAAGTGCAGTATTTTCTGCGGTTCAAATGATTGTATAAGTTTGTTTAATGATTGAACGCACTTGCTCAGTGCCTCATTATTTAAAGCTTCATCAATATAATCAGGCCACTTCATTAAAATTTGCAGACTGTGCTCTCGCAAGCTCTCGATCATAACTATCGCTTCACGTTGTGACTCAACACTATCGTCAACAGCCGAATCTGTAGCACTTTCAACGGCGCGAACCACCGTTACTGCTTGTGCTTTTGAACAAATATTGAATAATAAAGGCACTGTTTTTAATGTTTGTTCTATTGTCTTACCTGAGAATAACTGTGCTGCTTTCATCGGCCTTGATGATGTAATTTCACTTGAAATACCCTTGGTATCACAATTCAACGAAATCATTATTTCCCCTTGAATACTCATTTATCACTGTTCTCGGAGAATATTTTACCTCGTAGAAAATCCCGTCTTGAGGTTGGCTCTTTAATACGTTCTGAAATCGGTTTATGCTCAGACTCTTCCAGGTCATCTTTCTTTGAAAAAAGACTATCCGTTTTATCTGGTTCAGGTCTTTCACCCGCCCAAATTTCAACAATTTCTTTATCTCGAGTTTGAGTATCAATATCGGTGTTTTCATCGTTCATGATCGCAGACAGTGCTTCTTTAGCCGTTAACTCGGCAGCCTGTTGATCTTCAAACTCAAACATCGGTGAAAACAATGAACAACTTAAATAAAAACCTATTTTATCCTCAAAGCCAACAATAAAATCATAGGCTCCTGATGGAAAAACATGGGTATGAATACTGCCAATTTTAACACCGTTCTGCTGCCATTCTATCGAAGGGAGTAGCATCAAATTCATAAACCACGGTGTAATCAATATCCCTAGTTGATAGTCATTCCATTGGTGGAACCCCATCGCTTTAACAGCTAATTCTTCATTAACAATAGGGATGCCTTCCATACGTTCATCTAAGATCATTTGAAAAGTAGGCTCTAGTTGTTCCAAGCTATTTTTTAACATGGTCTTAATCAGACAACACCATAAATTGATCCTTTACACCATCACACTCAGGACAACGCCAGTGGTCGGGAAGCTGTGAAAAAGGCGTGTTTGGCGGAATTTGCCAGTATTCGTCTCCTTTAACAGGATCATAAACTTTCCAACAAATCTTACATTCCAGCCTATCACTATCTTTAATACGAGAATTATCTCCCCCGTAAGAGCTTTCAAAAGGACTATGGCTGCCTTCATTGCTCATTGCATAACAACCACAGAATATACCTCTAGGATTTCTTTTAATCTTTCAGCGCTATCGATCAGATCTTCAGGCGCTGCTAATGCCACACCAGGAAAATCAATAACCTCAATAGTATTTAGAATAAGTACATCTTCAGAGTTATAATATTTTATCCACCACACATTTTTTTTCGCAGTGCTGCCGATTCGGCAGTTACCATAACCTCGCGATAGAATTGTAATCGGACCCACACCTAAACAGTGACCCATAAAATTCAAGTCTTCCGTTGATAAGGGCAACAAAGTAAGATTTATTACATAATTTTCATCGCCTGGCTGCCACTCTTCTATTTTCTCTGCTATCTCAATAATAAGCGGTGGTGAATTCAACACGCCTTCAGGAAGATTTTGCAAATCTGCTATCAGGGGCGTTGATTCTGCAAAGGTTTTTTCACACACAATAGAAGGAATATCCGCTACTTCAATCACGTCACTTACAACAACACCTTCTTTATTTATACTACGCACTCGCCAGATGCCAGTTAATACCGATTCTTGAATATGAATTGAGGCATCCCCCTCATAAATCACACTCACCTCACCTTCATTTAACACTTGATTGACTAAATCGATATTCGCCGCATCCATCGTACTAATATCAAATGCAATAGCTGGTTCACCTGCGGTATAGCCTTTAATTCCATAAAATAATTCTGCTAACATATTCTTAGCAGCATCCAGATCTTCCACCTCATCAGGTTCAGGGATACGAGGAACATCGTAGGTGTACATTTCACCAGGTGGTTTATCAAAATTAAAATTTTCATCTCCGCTTTCTTTGGGTTGGGAACCCTCACCTACAACGGGAATGTCAATGGGTCTACCATAATCTTTAAATTCCATGCTTTATCTCCACTATTTAACCATTTACTACAGGAATGCCAATCGCCTTTGGCTTGCTTGTTTCCGATGAGAGTATTCTTTTTATCTGCTCAAGATATTCTCCCCAATCTTGAATACCTGTAATCGTATCTAAGTATTGTTGTTCACGCATAAATACCAATGCCGGCCATGATAAAAAGCCATAACGTGACTGCAATTTTTTCTCATCCTCACGAGCAATAATTGCAGGGGTGAGCCCTGGAAAGACACTTATCAACTCAGGCAGCACAACAGCTACATCATTCGTTTCCGCAAAGCGCTTAGCATCTTCAGTAAAAAAAAGAACTGAATGCTTGTTTTTAGATAAAAAGTCATCAATATTAGACAGGTCCAATGAAGGATAATTTAATTCATCCTCCAGACGATCGATGAGAGGGCAAGTAGATTCAGACATGCTTTATGATTCCTTTGTGGGTGTTTGGCTCAAAACCTGAGCTTGTAAATGGGGGGGTAACTCTGGTTCACGATCAATTAAGTCCGCAAACAAATGATCAATGTGCTTCTCACCTTGCATGATATCGCTCATTGCCGTCAGTGCTTGTCTAATATTTTGTGCATTCTCTTCCGTAAGCACATCTCGTGCAGCACCTAAGAAATTAAGGATCCATGTACCTGCAACTTGTTCTCCCACTAAAATCATATCAATTAGTTCTTGTTTGCCATCTGCCTCACAGATCGCATGCGTGTCCTGCATTTTAACTACCTGCATTGGGACACCAATACACATTAATACTGTCCTCTATGATCCACATCTACGCTAACAGGTTCATCAATAATTGAAGGTTTAGGGTCAAATTTTATCGCCTTATCTGCTAATACACGATCATCTCCTACACGACAGGCTTCTGCCTTAGAAGGTCGTCCAGCTTCATATTGTTCTAACGCTAATTCTGATGGAGATAAGGCCTCTGTTTTTGGCAAAGGTTCAGTCCGTTTATCAGCTTGAATGCCTAATTGTTGCAAGTAATTAATCGCTACTGCTAAAGCAGGCTTTATTTGCACTTTTACCTCAGGACTCAAACTACCACCAAAGTCTTCTAGTATTATAGGTTGTACACCGATCAATAATATTTTGTCTGGATAATCGCCCAACAATTTAGATGTTGATAGCACTTCTTGGAAGCCCGTTTGATGGAGACTCATTTTCTTTGCACCCATAAAATTAGGCACGTCATCATCTTCGATTAATTTCATTTCCCCGCCTTTGAGGCCATAATCAATCGCGTCAAAGACAACTAATATGTCACACGCTTGCACATGCTGAACCAAATATATTCCTTGCGTTCCACCATCCATTAATACAATATTTTCAGGGAATTTATATTGACGATTAAGTTCCTCAATACACCTCACTCCAAATCCTTCGTCCGCCCAAAGCACATTACCTATGCCTAGCAATAAAACTTGCTTCTGTTCCATAACTATTAATTCTCTATAAATTTAGATTTACATAGGAAGAGGTTATTACACTTTTAATAAAAAGTGAAACATTACCTTCCGGTTTAGCTCTTTAATTTCCATATTTAATCTTCGCCCTACCGGAAAGAAAGTTTTCACTAACGCTACTATTCTGATAAAAAATGACCAGTTTTATACATTATTTTAATTATAAATATCCTCATTCTTCTAAAGATCAATGACATACTGGTGCTGGCATGTGACTTGCTTCACATTTATTATCAGGTGATTGCGTTTTTTATTCATGCTGAAAAATTATAAAAATCTGGAGAGAGAACATGACAGAAACATTTTATGATGTAATGCGACGTCAAGGAATATCCCGTCGAAGCTTTTTAAAATACTGTAGTTTAACTGCAGCGGCATTAGGGTTAGGTCCCGAGTTTGCAGGTAAGATTGCACATGCAATGGAAACAAAACCGAGAATTCCTGTTCTTTGGTTGCACGGATTAGAATGTACTTGTTGCTCAGAGTCCTTTATTCGATCTGCTCATCCTCTGGCAAAAGACGTTATCTTATCTATGATTTCTCTAGATTACGATGATACGATTATGGCAGCGGCAGGTCATCAAGCAGAAGCTATCATTGAAGAAACAATTAAAAAATACGATGGCAATTTCATCTTAGCAGTAGAAGGCAATACACCACTGAATCAAGATGGCATGTCTTGTATCATCGCAGGTAAACCTTTCCAAGAGCAGTTACAACATGTAGCTGATCATTGTAAAGCTATTATTTCTTGGGGTTCTTGTGCAACATATGGTTGTGTGCAAGCGGCACATCCAAACCCAACTAAAGCAGTTCCAACGCATAAAGCGATTAAAACTAATAAGCCTATTATTAAAGTCCCTGGTTGCCCGCCTATTGCTGAAGTTATGACGGCTGTTATTACTTATATTTTAACTTTTGAGCGGTTCCCTGAATTAGATCGTCAAGGCCGTCCAAAAATGTTCTATAGCCAACGGATCCACGATAAATGTTACCGTCGACCACATTTCGATGCGGGACAGTTCGTTGAACAATTTGATGATGAAGGCGCACGTAAAGGTTATTGCCTCTATAAGGTAGGCTGTAAAGGACCGACAACCTACAATGCTTGTTCAACTATCCGTTGGAATGAAGGTACATCCTTCCCGATTCAAGCTGGCCATGGTTGTATTGGTTGCTCAGAAGATGGATTCTGGGATAAAGGTTCTTGGTATGCTCGCCTCACAGATATTCATCAGTTTGGTGTCGAAGGCAATGCAGATAAAGTGGGTGGCACAGCTGCCGCCGTTGTGGGTACTGCGATCGCTGCACATGCAGCCGTATCCGCTGTTAAACGCGCACAAAATAAAGAGGATTCTAAATAATGGCTATCATTCAAACTCCGAATGGATATAACTTAGATAATTCAGGCCAACGCGTTGTCGTTGATCCAGTTACGCGTATCGAAGGACATATGCGTGTCGAGGTGAATCTTGATGAAAACAATGTCATTCGTAATGCTGTTTCAACAGGCACAATGTGGCGTGGTTTAGAGGTTATCTTAAAAAATCGTGATCCTCGTGATGCTTGGGCATTTGTTGAGCGAATCTGTGGTGTATGTACAGGTTGTCATGCTTTGACTTCTGTTCGTGCTGTAGAAGATGCTCTTGATATTAAAATTCCATACAATGCACATCTTATTCGTGAAATCATGGCTAAAACTCTACAGGTTCACGATCATATTGTGCATTTCTATCATTTGCATGCTTTAGATTGGGTTAACCCCGTTAATGCTTTAAAAGCAGACCCAAAAGCGACATCGGATCTACAACAAATGGTGTCACCAGCTCACCCAATGTCAAGTCCTGGTTATTTTCGTGATATACAAACTAGGATTAAAAAATTCATTGAATCTGGTCAGTTAGGTCCATTCAAAAATGGTTACTGGGATAATCCTGCCTATAAATTACCACCTGAAGCCGACTTAATGGCCGTTGCCCATTATCTTGAAGCATTAGATCTACAAAAAGAATTTGTTAAGATTCATACTGTCTTTGGTGGCAAGAATCCACATCCTAACTACCTTGTTGGTGGCGTGGCTTGTGCCATTAATATGGATGGTGATATGTCTGCTGGCGCGCCTGTTAATATGGAGCGTTTAAACTTTGTTCTTGCCCGTATTCAAGAAATGGTCGACTTTAACAAGAATGTTTATGTGCCTGATGTAATTGCCATTGCCAGCTTTTACAAAAATGATCTTTGGGGTGGCGGCATGGGTGCATTGAGTGTGATGGATTATGGCGCTTACCCAACAACACCTTACGATAAGTCAACCGATCAGCTACCAGGCGGCGTTATCCTGAACGGTAACTGGGATGATGTAATGCCTATTGATCCGCGTGATCCTGAGCAGGTTCAAGAATTCGTTGGTCACTCTTGGTATACCTATCCAGATGAAACAAAAGGCCTACATCCATGGGATGGTATTACTGAGCCAAACTACGAATTAGGGCCTAAATCAAAAGGTACGCGTACCAATATCGAAGAGCTTGATGAAGAAGCTAAATACTCTTGGATTAAATCACCTCGTTGGAGAGGCAATGCTGTTGAAGTTGGTCCGTTATCCCGTTATGTATTGGCTTACGCACAAGGTAGCGAATATGTGACAGAACAAGTTAATCGTAGTCTTGGTGCCTTTAATCAGTTAGCTAATACTAATCTTGATGCAAAAACTGCACTAAACTCAACCATTGGCCGTACATTAGCCCGTGCTCTAGAATCTGAATTCTGTGGCGACATGATGCTTGATGATTTTAATAACTTGGTCAATAACATTAAAAATGGTGATACAGCTACAGCTAACATGGAAAAATGGGATCCATCAACTTGGCCTAAAGAAGCTAAAGGTGTTGGTCTCACAGCTGCTCCTCGTGGCGCATTAGGGCATTGGATCAAGATCAAAGATGGGAAAATTGATAACTACCAATGTGTAGTACCAACCACTTGGAATGGTTCACCGCGTGATCCAGAAGGTAATATTGGTGCATTCGAAGCATCATTGATGAATACGCCTGTTGAACGTGCTAATGAACCCGTTGAGATCTTACGTACATTGCATAGTTTCGATCCATGTCTTGCCTGTTCAACCCATGTGATGAGTGAAGATGGTGAAGAGCAAGCTAACGTGAAGGTTAGATAACCGGAGGTATCAATTATGAGTGACAATCACGCAACACACAGCGAAACATCTGTTTATGTGTATGAAGCACCCGTAAGGATATGGCACTGGATAAATGCTCTCTCTATTACCATCCTTGCCATTACGGGGTATTTTATTGGTTCACCTTTGCCCACCATGTCAGGTGAGGCAAGCGACCATTTCCTAATGGGCTATATTCGTTTTGCCCATTTTACAGCAGCCTATATCGTTTTGGTTGGCTTTATATTTAGGCTTTATTGGGCATTTGTTGGTAATAAACATGCTCGGGAAATATTTGTGCATAATATCTTTAAAAAGTCATATTGGACTGAATTATGGCATGAAGTAAGGTGGTATCTTTTTATGGAGAAAGAACCTAAACAATATGATGGACACAATCCATTAGCTATTTTTGCCATGCATTGGTTATTTGTTTATGGCATCATCTTTATGATTGTTACTGGCTTCGCACTTTATGGTGAGGGAACAGGTGCAGGCTCATGGTCACATACACTATTTACATCATGGGTAATCCCATTATTTGGACAAAGTATGGATGTCCATACATGGCATCATTTTGGAATGTGGGTAATTATCTTATTTGTCATGATTCATATTTATGTAGCCGTTAGAGAAGATATTATGTCTCGTCAATCAATTATCAGTTCAATGATTAGTGGTTGGCGTACTTTAAAATAACTGTAAAAAAGGGTTTTTACGTAAATACCTTCTTTTTTATTACAAATGAAAAGTGGAGGCGTATGTGGGGCAATACATAAAGCTGCTGGAATTGAACTAGAGCAGGAATGCAACTCATTAGATGGTTGTGCAACTGGTCAAGCAAAAATAACCAGTGGTTATAATTTGCCAGCAAAGTTCGTCATCCATACAGTTGCACCTCAGTGATTTGATGGTAATCGCAATGAGGTAGGGCTTCTAGCATCTTGTTATAAAGAGTCAATGCAGCTTGCAAGTGCTAATGGAATTAAATCAATAGCCTTTCCTGCATTAGGCTGTGGTATTTATCGTTACCCTATAGAAGAAGCATGCAAGATAGCTGTTAGTGAAGTAGTCAACGCCCTGAACAATAAAACATGTATTGAAAAGGTTGTCTTTTCATGTATTGATAGTGGCATAAAAAAATACTTAGAAGATGCACTAAAAAAACATCTAACTCGGTGTCCTGAATCATTAAACCATTACACCATCTACTGTTGCGGTATGGCAAGACGCTAAGCCAGGTATCACACCCAGTGATTTTTTAACCGTATTCATATCCTCACGATCATGTGCTTTAACAATGAATCCCTCGTTCTCAAGATGACTTACCCATTTGTGACAACAAATACAGGTGGCAGACTTATATACTGTAATTTCAGGAAGTTTAGTTTTTACTTCTGTTTCAGCTAATAATTTGTTATCTCCATCAATTGACTGTTCGAACCACACAACGCCTCCAGCCACAACAATCACCGCAATAAATGTCAGGATTTTCTTTAAAGATAAAGTTTGAAACCAATGTTTATCCTTGCTGATTTTTGATTTTTTTCGTTTAGTCATTATTTAACTCATTTAAATTGGATAACGTTGCTCACTGCCCTAGGCTCACTTTGCTATATCTACTGGGCACAAAACTCAAGACTTTGGTGGTGGTCTGTGATAGTAATGAACAGGGGCGGCCAGATTATCAAGTTCATTTTCTTCACTGTCATGTACCCAAGCACGGCGTAAACGTTCCATCCAATCACTACCAATATTTATCCCCACTTCGACTAGCCGATTCTCAATTTGTTGTCTGGTCACCTGTAAAAGATCATAACTAACATGGACCTTGCCTCCTTCGACTATCACATCCTTCACCCCCATCATTTCTGTTAACTGCGAAGCAAGTAGCTCCATCGATTTTTCTTCTAGTGGCCCAGCCAAACTCATTGTTCGCCGTTTAAGAATTTCTTTGCGTTCTTTTTCAGATGCAGCACTATACAAGTTAGGATGTGTAATAAATGTTTCCCGACACTGCTGAGAACAAAAATGAAAATACATTTTGTGATATTCCAGTGTTGACACACTAATATCTACTGCCATACCACAGACACGACATTCATCGCCAAACTTTGTCATTGCCTATCTCCCCTTCTATTTAAGCTTTAAGCTCTCTACAACTTTATCGAACAATTACATAGAGCACTTATACAGTTTTCAGTTCAAGATTAATCTTTACTCCCTGTCTACTTAGTGACCTTATCATTACAATTTTGTAATGCTATTATCATTTTAATAGCAAGTAATATCAGGTAACCTTGTAGCTAAATTGCAAAACTTTCGTTAGGCATTAATGCCCTGACATAATGGGATCTAAGGGTTCATTCAAGAAAATGAAACTATTAATTGTTGAAGATGAAATCAAAACTGGTGAATACCTTAAACAAGGTCTGAATGAAGCTGGTTTTATTACTGACTTGGTCAATAATGGATTGGACGGCTATCATCAAGCAATGACAGAGTCTTATGACTTAATCATTCTGGATGTCATGTTGCCAGATCTTGATGGTTGGCGGATTCTTAAATCTTTACGTGAAGCAAATAAAAATATGCCTGTATTATTCCTCACAGCTCGTGATAGCGTTGAGGATAGAGTGAAAGGTTTAGAGCTTGGTGCTGATGATTATTTGGTGAAACCCTTCGCCTTTTCCGAATTACTGGCACGTGTTCGAACCATAATTCGTCGTGGCATAAGCCCGATAAACGAATTAATCTTAACGATTGCAGATCTGGAACTGGATCTGACTCGGCATCGAGTTAACAGGGCCAAGCAGCGTATTCACCTCACTGCCAAAGAATTTTCACTTCTGGAGCTACTGATTCGTCACCAGGGCGAAGTACTACCTCGGTCATTAATTGCATCTCAAGTTTGGGATATGAATTTTGACAGTGACACCAATGTTATTGATGTCGCTATTCGTCGTTTACGCTCCAAAGTCGATGATGACTTCGAACTCAAGCTGATCCATACCATTCGCGGTATGGGATATATGCTCGACATTCCAGATAACAATCTACCATGAAACAACCAACCTCTCTGACGCTACGGCTTACCTTGTTATTCAGCATCGTCGCCACCATCGTGTTTCTGTCTTTTGGCTGGATTATGGAACGATCAATCGAAAAACACTTCGAATCAGGTGATCGTAAAGAACTTAGATTGATTGCAGAAGCCGTTAGGCCCGTACTTGAATCAATACAGATCAATCAAAACCCGTTACAAATAAAGCAACGGTTTGATGATATTCTAGTTGGTCATCACCATCCATTGCTTCGTATTACTGATAATTCAGGGAAGCTGATCTATAACAGTTCGGAACTGAATCTTGCAACGGTTCCTTTGCCATCAGAGCGACCCTATAAAGAAAAGATACAACAATGGAGTGCTAACACTGATAATCATTACCGTATTCTCACCCAACAGTTTACTGGCAATAATAGCATTCCTTATATTATCACCCTTGCTATTTCCACCGATTTTCATCAGCACTTTCTATCACATTTTCGCCTTATTCTATGGGGGATGATAGTTGCAGGCATTATTGTAATGGGTCTGATGAGTTGGCTTGCAGTACGATATGGTCATCGACCTTTACGACATATAACAGATCAGATCGGACATATCAGTAGTAATGAACTCAACACACGTCTTGCTCCTGAAAGTGTGCCTGTTGAACTTTCTGAACTGGCGATCTCGTTCAATGATTTATTACAACGTTTGGACAAAGCATTTGACCAACTATCCAATTTTTCTGCTGATATTGCTCATGAGTTACGTACACCAGTCACCAATTTAATGACTCAAACCCAAGTAGCACTATCTCGAACTCGCACCATCGAAGAGTATCAGGAAATACTCTATTCTAATATAGAAGAATTTGAACGTTTATCCCAAATGATTGCCGATATGTTATTTTTAGCAAAAACGGATAATAACCTTGACCCTCTTGATCTGGAAAACATTGATTTATATGGTGAAATAACAAATCTATTCGACTATTATGAAGCCTGGGCGGAAGACAACGCTGTTTCATTATCTCTTGAAGGAAAAGCTCAGGTACACTGTAATCGATTAATGCTCAGACGTGCGTTAAGTAATTTACTGTCTAATGCTATTAGGCATACACCAAAAGAACATGCTGTAACGGTTAAACTTGAAACACATGATGATCGCGTCAGCATTGTTGTTCAAAATCCTGGCGAACCAATCCTTTCCGAGCATTTACCAAAACTGTTCGATCGATTTTATCGAGTTGACCCGTCACGTCAGCGGACCAGTGATAGTACCGGTTTAGGTCTAGCCATTACCAAATCAATTATTGAAGCACATGGTGGCAACATTATTGTTACATCTGATGAGACTGAAACACAGTTTCAGATTATCCTTCCTTTCACAGACTAAAAACCAAAAAATAATTCTTTTTAGATTAAAAGTGAAAACGAGTACTGATAAGATAAAGCCTGTCATGGGTATTATTAAGATCGTTGACGACCCCTCCTTCGAAAACCCATTTCTGATGAATCCATTGCACACCAGCAGTAAGTTGTTG
>Ga0164315_10000715_pt1 | contig 23692 bp, 24 predicted proteins | sample GuaBasSedimGuay6_FD_113737 | JGI IMG/M metagenome (GOLD analysis project Ga0164315, IMG submission 113737) | Subseafloor sediment microbial communities from Guaymas Basin, Gulf of California, Mexico - Guay6, Core 4569-2, 0-3 cm | ecosystem: Environmental > Aquatic > Marine > Hydrothermal vents... | reverse complement strand
TATTTTACAACAAAGGGCAACCACAAGGGATTGCCCCTACATGACATTGTGTAGGGGCAATCCCTTGTGGTTGCCCCCTTTCTGTTTTTTTTAAATACCTGAAAATTTATGGTTCAGTACTTAGCCTTTTAACAAACCTGACAGGTTTTTAAAACCTGTCAGGTTTCAGCCTTTTAACAGGTATTTAGCCTTAACGCGGTGCTAAAAAATACATCATTTTTTCTAGGTTGATACGCAAATTCTTATAAATTTCTTTATCATTATTAGGCAATTTACCTAAGCATTGTCTAACCCTGGTATCAAGTTGAAACAGCACTTTTTTGGCTTCAACATCTGTTCGCGCCTTAAATGCGCTTTTAAAATGGGCGCAAATATCGGGTTGCGCTGCCCAAAATGTGGCCGGTATTTCGCGGTGAAAACGAGAAGCTGTCCATAACGAAACGCTCCAACGCCCTAATTCAAAATAATCTGCCCACTGTGTTTTTAACCAATCCGTTTCACTCGTAGAAGGCAAAAGTCGCGTTGGCAACGCCATTTCAGTGTTACCTAATATCGCTTCCCTACCACTCAATAAACCGGCACCATAAGCTTTAGCCGCTTCAGAAGATTGCGCGGTGGGGCCAAAGGCTTGCACATTCGCCTGCTCGCCTTCCCAACGAAAAGACAATTCACGCAATTGCTCTGTTATCTCCTCAGTTTTATTGGCGTAAATCAGTTGATAACTGCTATCAATTTGATTTTCTTGATAAATATTGAAAACTAAGCTCAAGCTCACTGCTAATACAAAAACAGTGGCAAAGGCCCAACCAATATGCCAAGTCAAAACGGTATTTCTGAAATTGATTTTATCAATCCATTTTGTCAAACGCCGTTTTTGAAACCATGACTGCTTTTTCCTAACAGGGCTCACTGGGGGATTTTTTTCTAAACGGGATAAGACGTTTTTGAATATATGTGGATAAGGCATTTCAGAATCATCTTGAATTCTATCTGCATGTGCGAGCAAAGCGGCCCGAAAAATCTGGGCCTCGCGCACTGTTTTCGGATCGGCATCTGCTACCGTTTGCCCGGTGAGCAAATTGATCCTATCTTGATCATCTTTGTTAGACATGATCGGTACTCCTATTATTCAAATATAATAAGGGAATAACTACAAGGATTGTATATATACTCGGCGCGGGAATAAACTTAACTTTTATTTTTTGGCAACCCCAGGTTGCCACCTGGGGCTATTCACATTCAACCCCTTCGGGGTTGTGCGTTTTAATATTTTTATGTTCGATTTTGCACATAATGCTTGTGGGAAACTAAAAGTTAAAATTGTGCCCGCGTGCAGTATAATAAGGAATTTTAGAGCGATTTTATTTCAGGCTGATCTATTCGCTTTTGAAAATGGAAGTCGTACACTTTCTAAAATAAGCTTTAAAATCCTTTTTTATATACAATCCTTGTCGTTATTGGTTTGGCTTTAGAAAAAATGTTAAAGCCCATTCAACAATTCACGACACCGTTGAATAGGTTGGTATTGCTTAAGCTTGGCGCGGCAATCCGACAAATATCGACGTGTCGCATCAGGTGTCCTCCCGATTTCCAAAGCAATCTCCTTTATAGACGCGCCCTGCGCCTGAAATGTGAGGGCCTTTAAACAATTTAAAAAAGAAGCCTTAGAACCATCACGTTCTAATTGTGCTAAAGCCCGTTCAAAACACATTTGGATATCGAGATCATTGTGCGCTTTTTGGGATTGTTCCTTTAATACTTCTTCATAAAGTAAGGCTTCTATCGCCTGATTCTGCGTACAGCCTTCCTCTGTTTTAGTCTCAACTTGACTCATACTCACCGTGCGTGGATTTTGCGCTTTAAGTTCCACTTGTCTGGATTTTCGACGCGCCGCGTCATCATCATAATCCTGATTATCACCCATTTCTTTTATAGGATAATCCTCTCTGCCTTGTTGTCGCCAATAATCAGTTGCGACACTCTTAGTAATCCAATACAGCCAAGTTGAGACACTACAATTTTCCTTAAAGTTATGAATGCTATTAAAAAATTTAATAAAGATATCCTGTAAGACATCATCCACAGCCTCTTCAGGTATGCGGTATTTGGTTATCAGTTGATAACGTAAACTTCTGACATAATGATTATACAAAATGGTAAAACCTTTTTGCCCACCTTTGCGTATATCTTCTAAAGCCGCTTTATCATCCATCGTATATTAATTACCCCTTGTCGGGTGTGCAACGTATTTTGGTTACCCACCGCACCGTCATAAGAACAACGATATAAGCCGTTCAGCCAATCATTGAAATATGGCATCATATCAAACACCGCACTGACAAAAAATGATGAATTGAACCTCACATTTTTATCGTCGTATCGTCTAATAGTCAATAAACCTTAATTTAATTGAATCTCACATTTTTATCATCGTATCGTCTAATAGTCAAAAAACCTTAATTTAATTGAACCTCACATTTTTTGATCAGCTACGTCTAATACTCAATAAAAGAGGAAATGGCTCATTATCCATTTGAAATCATCATAACAGATTAAAAAGCGGTGAAATCCTATTTTTAATTAGGCAACTCGCAAAGAACAATATACCAGTCAGGGGCAACCATGAAGGATTGCTTGTAGGGGCAATCCCTTGTGGTTGCCCTTGGTATATTATTTTTTGCGAGTTGCCTTAGACTATATATACACATATTATTTTCCATTTATTTTTAATAGACAAGAGGAGCATGTCAATATGAAACGATTACCGACAGCGTTAATGGCTGTAGCGATGACAACACTGTTTGCCACTGCAACGTTTGCTGATAGTGAATGGTCACCCAATTTGTTGCAGAAACCGAATGCCGAGGCTGAACTGGATGATGAGTGGGGAGTTTGGAAAGGTGGCTTTAGTCGGTTAAGTTCTTATAACAGTATATTTCCTCACCAGGGAAACTTTCTTTTCAGGTTGGCAGGCACAGTCAAACTCACTCAAAACGTCAATGTTTCTGACTATGCTTCCATTATTGACAACGGTAACGCAGAAGTTAAAATCGGCAGTTGGTTTAGACTGGGCGGTGGTACACCTAAGTGTTCTTTCATAACCCAGTATTATGATGAGGATGCCGCTTATTTAACGGAGGATTCAGAAACCATAGGTTGCGACACTGCAAAATGGACTGAACAGCAAATGTTCAAAACTGTTCCGCCTGGAACAAGGACTATCACCTTTGAAATTCGAGTTATTGTACCAACAGAATGTGAAGGGGGTAGCTATTGGGATATTTTTACACAAAAATATTGTGATGTTCTGTTGGATGATGCTTATTTTCATATCAACTCAACTTCCACTATCACGCCAGACGAGGAGCCCGCCGATGACGATGAGGCGACTTCCAATGAAGAGGATAAGACATCCAGCGAGGATGATGAGACATCCAGTGATACCCCCGCCGGTGCAGCGGCCACAAATGCCAGCTTACATTTCAAAGCGGTTAAGCCACTCTACCAGATCGGTACTCTTGTCGTGATCGATTTGGTAGAAAACCTGCAAGTGGCGACTCGCTTTCACCGGGTTGACTTATGGGTAGCGATTGAATTGCCCGATGGCAATTTGCTCTTTATGACAGAAGATCCGTTTGAGCCCTTTAGCAACAACCCGCAAGCCTTTAAATCGTCTTTAGACACAAGCCAAACCACCCATCAAGTGCTTGAGTTTGAAGTCGTACCCACTCTGTTGAGCGGAAACTATACCTTTTATGCGGTATACGTCAAAGAAGGGCAGAATCCGATGAACAGTTTCTTGGGTGTACGCTCAAACATTGCGATGACAAAGATTATGTTAAGTAATGAGTAATAGGGAACAAACCACATTTTATGCTGGATGGCGTTTATAAAAGCCCCAAGTCTAATCATGACAAGGGGCTTTTTTTGTGTGTGTTATACTAACAGAACATTTTTCCATACTAATCTAAAGGTAATGATGGACAATCCCACTTGCCGTGCCCAATGGCAATAGGCAAGTACTAGAATGATCTTATCGCTATTCAAAGCTATTCATTAACTTATGAGGTGCGATGATGTTACAAACAATCAAAGCTTTCGTAGATACAAACAAGCAAATTCAGCTATTGGAGCCGATTAAATTTGCTCAAAAACAGGCTTTAGTGATTATCTTAAATGACAATTTCGCCCCAACGACGGGTATTGAAGATGTCCTTTTTTTGGAAAAGATTTGTAACAAACAGGAAGATAATGAAACAGGGTTACATTTACAACCAACCATAACTGCTCACCGCAAACTGGAGGCAGAAATGATTGCTGCGCTTAAACAAGATGCTGAGGATCAGGTTTATCAAGCGGAAATAATGGCTTGGGATAGTGTCGTGGGAGATGGGATTAATGCCAAAGAATAACTTAACTTATCAACGAGGTGAAATCCATTGGGTAAGGCTTGAGCCCACTGTTGGGGCAGAAACACAAAAAATTCGCCCCTGTTTAATCGTACAAAATGACATTATGAACCAGTATGGACTCTTGACGATAGTGATACCTTTTCGTTCAGGTTATAAGCAAGCCCCCTATATTGTGAACGTTGAAGCAAGTTCTACTAATGGATTAGATAAAGATAGTTTTATAGATGTGGGACAAATTCGCGCCGTTGATCATAGTCGCATTTTGGGTTTAGTAGGGGAAATAGAAAACCAATACTGGCAACCCATTTACATAGCTGTCAATATTGTTCTAGGATTTTCATTATAGTAGGGTGGGTAGAGCTTCGCTGCCATTAAAGTTAAGCCTAAAAACGTTGTAGGGTGGGTAAAAAATAGGGAACAAACCACATTTTATGCTGGATGGCGTTTATAAAAGCCCCAAGTCTAATCATGACAAGGGGCTTTTTTTTGTGTGTTATACTATACTGCACGCGGGCACAACTTAAACTTTTAAAAAGGGCAAAATATTTAAACCTCAACACAGAGTACACAGAGGAACACAGAGGAACACAGAGGTAAAAGATAAACTTAGAAAAGTTCAGCTTATTCCCGTGTTGAGTATAACAGAACATTTTTCCATACTAATCTAAAGGTAATGAGGGAAAAGATAATGTCGTATGGTCAATTTGAATCTGTTTCAGAAGTGGCTAAGATATTTGATATTGAAGTGAGTGATAATAAACCATTTGTAGATAAATTAGAAATTGAAGTGCCTAATTCAGATTTCAAAAGGATTGAAAAAAAATTAGGTGATGATCTTAACTTCATAAATGAGACGACTATTTGTGAAAGGATAATCAGTCCTATTTTGGAGCTGATATCAGATAATTATGAATCGTTAAAAATTTGGTCGCATGTATCCTACAACGTAGATAAGGAAAAAGGATTGGTTGGTGAGCCTGACTATCTAATTGCACCAAAAACCAAATATGGTGACATGGATGTACCACCTCTTTGTATTATTGAAGCTAAGAAGGATAACTTTGAAGAGGGGTGGACACAAGCTTTAGCTGAAATGGTAGCGACTTCTTTGCAGGGTAGGAATATATGCTACAGTGTAGTTACCACCGGTCACACTTGGGAGTTTGGTAACTTAGAAAATAAGGTATTCACTAGAGAGCAGACGAAATTTTCAGCGACGGTTAATCTGCAAGAGATATTTGATGTACTGAATTGGATGTTTAATATTGCAAAATCTCATCTTGGAAACGAGGAATAAAAAATAAGGGAGAGATATCTGATTAATTGAGTTTTATATTCAGCGACTAGAGAAAACCTGACAGGTTTTGCAAAACCTGTCAGGTTTGGCCTGTGAAATTATTTATCTGAAAGGCTATGTTTTATATTCAGCGATCAGTGTAGGATGGGCAGAGTTTTGCTACACCTAGACATAAACCGACTCATTCATTTCAAAGAATTCAAAGCCCGACAACCTACTGCACTCACTTTTATTGGGCGCATTCCTAAAAAAGCCCCTTGGCTCGTTGAGCCAAGGGGCTTTTTTTACGCCTATCGTAAATCTCAGTTTTAATTGGGTAAATTGAACCTCACATTTTTTTTCATTGCTACGTCTAAGTAAAGCATGTGAGAAAAAATGGGTGAAATGAACCTCACATTTTTTTCGTAGTCACGTCTAAGTAAACTATAGTCTTTCAGAAATTTCACAAAAAAGAAACCAAGTTTCTTTAAGAAACTTAGTTTCTAATAAATTCATAAATCACTGGAGAATCTAGAAAATATGCGCAACACACATAAAACGTCAGTAGGGCGAACTCTCGTTTTCTTGCTGATTGTTTTGGGGGCATTGAAATATGTCAGTGATTCAGCGGATGACGAGTATAACAGTTGGTTTGACAAAGGCTATGCGCTTGCTGAGTCAGGCCAATTTGAACAAGCGATTGAAAGTTATGATAAAGCCTTGCAAATCCAATCCAATGATCACGCGGCTTGGAACAATCGCAGCCTTGCACTCTTCAATTTAGGCCGTTTTAAAGAAGCCCTTGAAAGCAAGCGTAGAGTGGGTAGAGCGACAGCGCAACGAAGTCGCGGAACGCTCAACCCACCAATCTTTAATTATTGTGAGCGATAATCGCTCAATAGGAGACTAACGTTGAATAGGTATTTTCAATACACAAAAATAGGCTTGATTTCGATCAGCATATTATTTTTAGTGAACTGTGGTGGTAATAATGCTTTATCAGATAGTTCATTTCATAAAGACAGTGTGACAATTTCAGGCACAACCATTCCATTAACCTTGGGTGAAGAATCAACAATTAAGGGAATGCTGCAAGAAATTCACAAAAAATTCAAGGATAATGATATTGATGCAATCAAAGATCATATTTATCCCCTCACCCTCACCAAAGGAGTAAAGTATAAAGAAGTAAAGTATAATGGAAACATCGAATGGATAATTGAAGGACTGAAAAATCCTACTACTAATCAATTCATAGACAATGGTTTTAATGAAAAGGGTCTGTTGATAATAATTGACAATGCACATTATTTTACCCCTATAAATGAATTTCCTTCGTTTAATGAATTTCAGCAAGGATTCACTTCCGGTTTTAACGATCCTAATCCAAGCAAACCTTTTATTAATGATTTGCAAAATGATGGGAAAGGTATTTACATTCTCCCATATTCAAGTTCATTTGTTTTAGTATACAAATACAAAGGTGAATTTAAACTTGTTTGGTGGAAAGAAATGTTAGTAGTTGCTAAAGGACTGCTTCGTTCCCCAAAAAAACCCGATTTACACGAAGGCTGGACTAATCGCAGCCTTGCACTCCTGAATTTAGGCCGTTTTAAAGAAGCCCTTGAAAGTGCTGATAAAGCCTTGCAAATAAGACCCGATTTGCCAGAGGCTTGGACTAATCGCAGCGCTGCACTCATCGGTTTAGGCCGTTTTAAAGAGGCCCTTGAAAGTGCTGATAAAGCCTTGCAAATCAAACCAAATTTGCCAGGGGCTTTGACTAATCGCAGCGGTGCACTCATCGGTTTAGGCCGTTTTAAAGAGGCCCTTGCAAGTGCTGATAAAGCTTTGCAATTCAAACCCGATTTTTACATGGCTTGGAACAATCGGGATATTGCACTTCTGAATTTAGGGCGTTTTGAAGAGGCTCTTGAAAGCGTTGACAAAGCTTTGCAAATCAAACCGGATTTTTACATGGCTTGGAACAATCGGGGTATTGCACTTCTGAATTTAGGGCGTTTTGAAGAGGCTCTTGAAAGCGTTGACAAAGCTTTGCAAATCAAACCCGATTTGTCCGAAGCTTGGATCAATCGCAGCGGTGCACTCATGAATTTAGGCCGTTTTAAAGAAGCCCTTGAAAGTGTTGATAAAGCTTTGCAAATCAAACCGGATTTGTACCTGGCTTGGAACAACCGCAGTGGTGCACTCATCAATTTAGGCCGTTTTAAAGAAGCCCTTGAAAGTACTGACAAAGCCTTGCAAATCCAACCAAATTTGCCAGAGGCTTGGACTAGTCGCAGCGTTGCACTCCTGAATTTAGGCCGTTTTAAAGAAGCCCTTGAAAGTACTGACAAAGCCTTGCAAATCCAACCAAATTTTCACATGGCTTGGAACAATCGCGGCATTGCACTCCTGAATTTAGGCCGTTTTGAAGAGGCGCTTGAAAGTGTTGATAAAGCTTTGCAAATCAAACCGGATTTTGAGCAAGCCCTAAAACTTCGTGCTCTTTTGCTGGAAGAACTCAAAAAACCGTAACCTCAAAGCGATTTTTGTCTGGTTCCCAAATTCTATTTGAGAACCAATCTTTCCAAAAATGCGTCTCTACAACAAAGCATGACTTATTGGTATGCTTAACTTTGAAAAGGAAGCAGAAAAGTTGACTCGTAGTTTATCCGTTTATTTCGAGGAGCCAAAGTACGTATTTAGGAGATAACATGAAGCGTTTTACGTTTTTACCACTGATGTTCACCGTTTGGTTCACGATGTCAATCATCAACACGGCTTCGGCGGGGCTGGAGTCAGGATTGAGTATTGTGTTTTGGTTTTTTGTTATATTTGTAGTTTCGTGTTTGATTGTGATAGGCGTGGTATTTGGTTTAATTGCATTTTTTAAATGGTTATTTAGAAGCATTCAATCCAAAATAAAACCAAAAACAAGGTCTTTATTATGGGTTTTATGGGTTTTATTGCTTGTATTTCTACTGATTGCTTATGTTATATCAGTCATAGTGCTTTTGGTAAAACATTTGGGAGTCATATTGTCTTCCGTGATAATATTTATTATTATATTCTTATTCTACATGCTGACAAGGGATGATGATTCAATCAACTATCCTATGCCCAACTTGACTGCCCTTAATCCTTTCGAGATTGCCGCATTACGAGATGGGCGCAAAGGAATTATTCAGACGGCACTTTTTAATCTTTGCCATCTCAAAGAACTATTCATGTTCAAAGCAATCAAAGATCTTAACTTGATGTGATGCGTAGAGTGGGTAGAAAACCCACCGCACCGAAACGAAGTAACGAAGTAAATGAATACGATAATTATTTTGTGGTGAGTTTGGCTACCCACCCAACACTCACTTTTATTGGGCGCATTCCTAAAAAAGCCCCTTGGCTCGTTGAGCCAAGGGGCTTTTTTTATGCCTATCGTAAATCTCAGTTTTAATTGGGTAAATTGAACCTCACATTTTTTTTCATTGCTACGTCTAAGTAAAGCATGTGAGAAAAAATGGGTGAAATGAACCTCACATTTTTTTGGCCGTTACGTCTAAGTCAATAAACCGAGCGGAAAAAATGGGTGAAATGAACCTCACATTTTTTTTCGCGGTTACGTCTAAGTCAATATCTAATAAATCAGGTAACTCAAAGTTTTATTAACAAGGAGATTTTTTACAAACATGAATAAGTTCAAACACAAAGTCCTTGCTTTAAGTATTGTAATGGCGATTTTTGGAACGGCTTATGCCGATGTGAGTGAAGGCGTAGAATTAATCAGGAATGGAGATTTTTCTTCTGGTTTAGAGGCATGGGAAACGGTAGGTAATTATACGGCGAGTATTTCTCCTTATACACCCGATGTTTCTATTGTTGACGACAGCCCCAATTCACAAGCCTTGAAAATTAACGGTGTTTCTGGCAGCAATTATTTTGCGACGGTTAGCCAAGACGTTAATCTGACTTCTTCATTCAGTTCTTTTGATATCTCTTTTGATTGGAAAGTCACTGAAAAAGAGTCACAATATGGCGCTAATTATGTAATGATTCTCTTTTTGAATGAAGAGGATGTCAAAATTGGACAGGTAGCCTATTGGGATACAGGCAGACGTGATGGCCACAGTCTTTCTTATTGGCGTGGTGATTTGGCAAAAAATCAATTCATCGGTGTCAGAAAATATTTAGAGGTTTTTGACTGGGAACGCGTTTCTGTCAATACCTCGGCAATGACTGGAATGGATGCGAGCCAAGTCTCAAAAATAAGCGTTGGTTTTAGCATTCAGAATGATGCTGGTAATGGTGGTGTCATGTTGGTTGACAATTTCTCTGTTATTGGAAAAACGACAACCGGCGACGCAAAATGCCCCCATCGCGCATCCTTTTCAATAAACGACGCTGTTCTGACAATTCCAGCGCTGGATTTCCCTGATAGATTTGGCGATGTGATAACTTACCGTGTTGAAATGTCCTTGGTGGCTGGTGAAGGTTTATTGTTCGCCGTGACGAAGGCCGAACCCATGTTGGTTGACAATTTCTCTGTTATTGGAAAAGCGACAACCGACGCAAAATGCCCCCATCGCGCATCCTTTTCAATAAACGACGCTGTTCTGACAATTCCAGCGGTGGAATTCCCTGATAGATTTGGCGGTGTGATAACTTACCGTGTCGAAATGTCCTTAGTGGCTGGTGAAGGTTTGCTGTTCGCCGTGACGAAGGCCGAACCGGTTCAGTAGTTAGGTAAGGGAATTGGGTTAATTGAACCTCACATTTTTTTTGTAGTTACGTCTATAAAGGTATGGAAAAATTCAATTCATTTTGCTTATTTTTTCTCTGCTAGGTTCGTAGTCACTTACTTAGCATAACACTTGGTAAATCACCCTGATTGACTCAATAAAAGGAGGACAAGAGTATATTTTATGAACAAAATGAGAACGGTTTTTATTATTTGTATCTTCATTGCTTCTATTGGAAAATCTGTTTATGCACAGGATGATTCCAATTCTGCTTTGAAAAAGGGCACTTTTGCTTACATTGTCTATGCACCAACAGCTAAAGGTGGAACAATAGAAGGGTACGAGTTCGATGATACCCACTATCTGGGGCTTGGTTTTGGTAAGATTAATAAACCACGATCATTGGGTTATTACATTGATTTTAAAGCGACGCCGAATATTGTCAATGACAGTGGAAACTCTGATGCCACTTATCGATATCTGATTGCTAATGCTGGCGTGACTTTTAGCCTCACTGATAGCCTTGCCGTTCTGGGTGGAATCGGTTTTTCTATTGAAGATGGTTCTTTTATGAGTTCTGGAGATCTTTATGCCAGCGAAGAAAAGAACTACAACATCAATGTCAATTTAGGTGCGATGTACAACATAACTCAATCATTTGGCGTAGTTGTTGGATATGATACGTCATCTTCAGCGCCAAGTTTCGGTGTGTCATTGAGCTTTTAAGTTCCCAAGATAAATTTTGGACCTTGGAACAAGACGCTGAAGTCCAAAAATTATCACTTGGATCGTTTTAGATAGGGCGACAACTAATCGTTTTGTAAATATGAGTACAACTTAAATTAAAAGTGATCACTTGGTTGGATAACTAACTCAAAGGAGCTATATGATAAACATCAAAAACGTAACTTTATATTCTGTAATGGTTTTAAGTTTTGTAACTATTACTACATCGGTAGCTTATGCAGATAATCTGTTCACTGAATCGGCGAATCGCCAAGGAAAGACAGAAGGCTATCTTATCTTTCAGCCCACGAGTGGTGATTCTATTGGTTCTGACTCTTTCTTTGAACAGAAAACCGATGACACAACATTTATCGGTTTTGGGATGGGGGTTAATGGCAAGAATGGAGGATTAAACCTCAACACAGAATTTGTTTATGGGAGTACCAATATCCTCTATGAATTCAGTGATGGTAGAGGAACAAGTGAAACGGCTAAATCTTGGGATTTAAGTATTTTGGGTGCGAGTCTTAATGCAGACTACAATTTCTTAAAGAGCCGCTTGACACCTTTTTTAACGGCTGGCGTTGGTTGGTATTACTTTTCTTTTGATATACCGGGTGGTTATGACATTCTCCTTGCAGGTTCCGAATTTTCTTACTCAGTAGGTGGCGGTGCCAGATGGGATATTACCGACAAGTTTTTTATGAAGGGGCTGTATAAGATGACATCGACTAGTAGTTTTTCCTTTAATGGAATCAGCCTGAATTTGGGATATGTTTTCTGAGAGAAGCAACGTAGGGTGAAATTCTGATTGAGACAAATATTGTCTCATTAAACTTTGGTGATTTCCCACAACACCGCGTTTAATCTTATCTTTCAAATGTGGGAATTAAGAGGTAAATTTAATGGTAGTAAAAACAATCTCCAAATGGTCAATGTGGCTAGGGTTGGTTGGTATGTCTAGTCTGTTGGCTCCCCCCGTGTTAGCTGATTTGAATGAAGGCTTGGTTGCCTATTATCCTTTTAATGGGAATGCTAATGATGAAAGTGGTAATGGGAATGATGGAACGGTTAATGGGGCTACTGTGACTGTGGATAGATTTGGCAATACGGATAGTGCATATCATTTTAATGGAAACGGTAATGCTACTGATTCAGTTCAATTACCCTATACCATTATCAATGGGCTAATCAATATTACTTCCAGCGTTTGGATCAAAAGCAGTAATAATGAGCAAGCCATATTAAGCGGAGCTGGTGGTGATTCACATAATCAGTATCTTGTTTTTGTGAAGTTAGGCGGAGTTGAGTCATGCATAAAAGACGAGTGTTTTTATGTTGGATCAGTCAATGATGGACAATGGCACAATATTGTTGTAGTACGGGACGGAAGTTCTGGATTTGTTCAAGTTTTTATTGATGGAAATTTGGCAAACGCACAGAATTTACCAGCAGGAATGTTATCAATTGATGCGAATGGTTTTTGGGTTGGTCGTGAGCAAGATTGTGTAGGGGGATGTTTTGAATCTTCTCAAGATTTTCTTGGTGCCATTGACGATATCCGTATTTACAACCGTACTTTATCTCAATCTGAAGTTCAGGAACTTTATCAACTGGGTTCAGTTCCCTCATCAACTTCGACAAAAACATACGAAGACGGTTTGAATGAAGGCATCGCAAAGTGTCAAAATGATCCCGCGTCTTGTGAGATAACGATACCTCCGGAATCTGGTAACTGCTCTGCTGATATTGCCGCTGTCATTGGCGAAGACTTGTCTTTGCACGTTTCCAAAGCCCAATACAACACTTTGACTGGCACCCAAATCTTATGGATTGACTTGACATTCGGTGGAGAAAATGAAGCCGGTGATTTGACGTGGATATTGAGTGATTATGGTGAAGTGAAATAAATTGGCTTTGCTGTGAAATCATTTAGTCAATGTAGGTGGGTAGAGCGACAGCGCAACTTCGTTCTGGAATGCTCAACCCACCATTATGAAAAAGCTCATTTTGATTATAGTTGTTACTTTGTGCCAAAGTACTTATTTACTGACTAAACGAACCTAAAGAGGTTAAACATGAATAGGACATTGCGGTTAAATAAACTACCCACACAGACTGAATCAAGTCTTTCGATGGGTAGATTATTTCCACGCCTTCCCCTTACTGCCACCAAATTCTTAGGCATGTTTTTGCTTGTGACATTTGTCGCGTCATGTGGTCTTAAGCTACACCCAATTCAGGTAAAGAGGGAAGTGGGCCAACTTAATTTGGAGTATGAATTACCTCATCAACAACGGCAGACACAATACGTTATTGCTATTGTGAAACCTGAGTTTGCTGAACAGCAAGCTGAACAAGGGCCTCGCCCTACTAGTGCGTTTGAAGCAGCAATGCTTCAACAGGCTAAAATGAATCAGAAAGAAGTGCGCCTTGGTTATGATTTTTCCAAAAAGTTCCATGGAAATTACAAAGCTCGTCTAATTGATGCGATGATGGATTCTTTGCAAGAACTTTTTTCCAAAAAAGGTTTTAGAACAAAAGGGCCTTATGCCACTTTTGATGAGATCACTTACGTGGACAAAAAAACCATTTACCTTGCGAGCATTCCAAGTATCAAGCTCTATTTCGATGATAAGATAACCCAGCAAGCGTGTTCTCGGAAGTATTGTACCAAAGAGGGAGAAATCCAAATTACAGGTGAGTTAATTTACAAACTTATCGAACCACTGACTGGACAAACCATGTCAAATCACCGCATCAATTTGTCTAACTTTGGTATTTCTAGAACCTATAAACATCAACATCTAACTGAGAGTGGTGATATTGGTACTCTTTCAGATGACCATCCAGTATTGCTCACTAATACAGATAAGGTTTTAGTGGAAGCAATCAATGAATTTTTTGCCAAAGCGATGGACAAACTTCATAAGCTGATTTCTCGTGAAGAAATCATCAGTTTTGCCGGTGATGTCAAACAACTTAAGAAAACAAAGCGTTTTTGAGAAAAAAATGGTGGGTGCAACGAAGTTCTACCCACCCTACGATTAATCATTCTTTAATCAAAAGGAGGTTAACATTAACCGGTATTTTCAATACACAAAAATAGGCTTGATTTCGTTCAGCCTATTGTTGTTAGTGAACTGCGGGGGTGATGACAGTGACGGGGGGGATGGTGGTGGCTACCATATCAAATCATTTTCCATTGAGGGCAGTTTTCCGTCTTCTACAGGGCAGTTCGTCCCTATTAACTCTGGTGTGAATAACGGACAATTCAGGGTATCTTGGAAAACGACTGCCAATGAGCTGTATCGTGTTCGTCTGTTATTACACAATAATGATGTCCTGACAGAAGAAGAAAGCGGGTTAATGCTTTACCAAAATAACTGTAATATGGGTAATTTGGGTCAAGATGATGTCTGTGGCAGTAGCTTCGTCCGAAGCTGTCAGTTTTCAAACGACAATACGGTGCGTTGTGGCACAAAAAAAACAAATATCACAAGGTTTTTAGATCAAATCCCAAAAAGGGCTTATATGATCCTTAAAATCTGTGGTGGTGGACTCTCTTATGATGACTGTGACACCAAATCTGTAGAAATAGAGTTTCAATAGTAAAGCATTGGTGGTAGGGCAATGGCACAACTATGCCCAAACCACCCTTTTTTCATCATTGATAAAAGCAAACACACAAGTTTGCCTCTATTAATATTCTGTGTTTTTGTCGGGACGATATTACGTTTGCCTAAAGGCGAGGGAATCGATAACTCCCAAGGAGAAATCATGAAACTGCAACAAACTTTGACCAGTATGAGTGTGCAATTCTTAGCACCAACAATACTTGTGTTAGGACTAACGGGCTGTGATGGAGATGATGGCAGCGATGGACTCAATTCATTGGTTAAGTTAACCGAATTGAGTGTTGGTAGCTATGAGTGCCCTGATGGTGGACAATTGATTAAATCGGGTTTAGATAGCAACAGTAATAACGTGTTGGAGGATAATGAAGTCAGCAGTGAAACGGCCATTTGTAAGGGTGAGTCTGGTACTGTTAGTGCTAACCCAGTCAAAGTCGTTTCTACCAGCAACCATGAGATTTTTGTTCCTAACGGCTATAAAGAATTAGCAGCGGGAGCGGTTCCTCAAGGTGATTACGAAGGAACTCTTTTGTTTGGCGGATTAGCAGCGGCTTCTGGCGTTGAGGAGATTGCGGCCTTTGTAGTACAACGCCCGACTCTAGGCGCGGGTAGTAACGCAAGTTTGGTATTGCAGAGTTTGCGGAATACGTTGTCGTCCATGGGAATCCAATTGTCTAATGTGGCTACGGAAAAGCTGTCTGGTGCCACCATGCGCTCCAATGATAGAATACGGTTAAGTACCTCATTAACCGCGAATGCCCTTAATAACCTGATATTTGAACAGTTGGGTGGTAATATTGCGGGTGCCCAGTTCACCAATCTACCGGCTGATAATCCCCAAGCCGCCCAAGTGCAGGAATTCCGTTGCTTGCTTACCGTGCAATATTTTAGTGAACAGGATATTGTCGTCACCTCTGCGGTTATTCGAGAAAGTGAGTTGGCAAATTATGAAGCATTGGTGGAAGGTCTCGGTGATGGTAGCAATGTCGGGAACAGAGGTTCTCAACGTCGTGCCGGCGCGGATCAGTTTGAGGTTCAGGGTTCCAGTAATAAAGCTGATTTTCTCTGGGTGGTTGACAACTCGATCAGTATGGCTGATAAGCAACAAGCGGTTGCGAATGCTGGTACAGAGTTCTCTAATCGAGTAAAGAACGCCAATCTTGATTTTCAGGTGGGCGTGATTACTACAGATAGTGCTCAACTTCGAGGTACGGGGTTTACTTTGGATATTACCCAGTTTCAAGTGGATGTTGTGGCAGGTATAAGTGGTAGTACTACAGAAACTGGGATATGGTTTGCCGAGCAAAGCCTGCAATCGGCCACGTTAGGCGATTCCTCTAATGGTAGCGTGACTTCATTAGGAGTGCCTAGAACGGGAGCCAGTTTGAGTGTCATTATTTTGAGCGACGAAGAAAGTCAATACACGAGTCGGTCAAGTGTCGCTTTCGATGAGACTAATAATCTATTCATCGATAGGGGATATATGGTTTACGCCATAGTTGATCCTGCTTATGCCCAATCTAGCCAATATGATAATTTGGCTCTAAATACTGGCGGAACAATCGGGGATATCACCGATCTATCCGGTATTCCTGCGATTATCCAGCAAATTGTCGATAGGGCCGGTGGCATGACACCGTTTATCTTGGCCCATCAACCAATCAGCAGCACTCTTGTGGTTGGGATCAATGGAAAGGAAGTCTCGCATGCATCCGTCGACGGTTGGCAATACTTCCCCAATAGCAATACTATCGCTTTCTTCGGTAATGCCATGCCACAAACAGGAGATACTGTACAAGTGACTTACGAGTACATCGAAACATAACGCCATAAGTCTACTCCGTAAGACAACGTTTTGTCAGAGGTCAAAAACCTGCCAGGTTTGGCAAACCTGGCAGGTTTGGCACGAAACTTTTCTGGGCAACTATAGTGAAATACAAATCAACCGATATTTTGTCAACAAATTTATTCCCTTTAAAAAATGTGTATTTTATGAATTCAAAATACCAGAAAATTTTTGGCGAGCGAAAGTACTTGATGGGGATTTTCCATCATTGATAAGGGCGAACACACCAGTTTGCCCCCTACGAAAATATGAGAGGTGAAATTGATTAAGATGAAGAAAAGAATGACGACACACACCTTGAAAACAACACTGAGTATTTTATGCACAGTGAGTTTTCTAAGTGGATGCTTAGCAACGCAAGAAGTTAAGGTGGATGCTGAGCCTTCCTCTATGGAACGAATTACCAATGGAGCACAACCGCTTCTTACCAGTGGGGAACCACTTCCGTCTAGGATACAAGTTCAGTCAGTGACACAACTTCAGCCTAGGGAAAAACGTGAATCCAATACACAGTCGAAAGAAGAACTTCAGTTGATGTATATGATCTACCTCAAAAGAGAGGGGTATTTACCTGAAATGGACTCTGACGGCGATATCAGATTCAAAAAAGAAGGGCATATCTATTTGATAGATGTCAGAGCGCAAGCCGACGATCCTCAATACCTCCGTATTATCTTTCCTAATTTCTGGAGTATAGATAATGATATTGAAAGACTGGAGGTTTTGGCAGCGGCGGATTATGTCAATTCTACCCTAAAAGTAGTGAAAGTTTATACCGTCAAAAACAACACTTGGGCTGTGATTGAGATATTTATTTCAAATCAAGAAGATTTTAAGGATATCTTTTCCCGCATTATGTCTGTTCTTTCTGGTGGCGTTGAACGTTTTGCAACAAAAATGAGAGAAATCAGAAAGCAAAAAATATGAGAGAAATCAGAAAGCAAAAAATCTGATTGATTTCTTTTTTGGAGCGACTTTTGTTGATGCCGATAACCGTGTCATTTAATGCGTTGAATTCGTTAATTCGTTGTACTGCATTAACGGCTATCAAGTACAACGGATTGGGGGAATAAACGGATTGATTTTTGCTAGACTTTGAATCACTGACTCGTACCTTGAAGTGACTTTAATAAACGGATTGATTTGGGTGTGATGCACACAACCAGCCTAACAAATTCAATAAACCAGATGACGCAATCCGTTCAATCCCTAAACGAAGTAACGGTGCGAAGTGGAGTCAATCCGTTCGACTATTCACGGGGGTTACAAACTTGTGTGTGAAATATAAACCTATTTTTATTCCAAATGGGGGATGGTGGGCAAGCGGGCGGTGAATATATGGCTTTGTATTAAGTTCATTGCCGCCCGCTTACCCACCCTACAAATATTGGGTGAAAAATAGAAAGATACATAAATTTAACATTATTGATATTAAATTTTAGTACAGCAACAGTTCATCTTTAAATGGGATAAAGGGGATAAAGTCTTATGAAACCATTATTATGGGCAATTGCCATTGCCTCACTGACAGTCTATTTCAGCGGTTGTGCGAGTATAAATGAGTGGGTAGCCAAAATGGAGGAAAGAACCTACAACAGTTATGCCAATCAAGCTTTGGTGAAATGGTATCGAAATCAATTCTTACCCAAAATGAATGAACTCAGAAAAAATTCCGACTACGGGATGTATGTTGTTGAACAGATCAACCCCGAATTTTTGGGCGTTAAAATCGACTACACTGAAGAAATGAACTACAATTATCACCATGATTATGCCCATGTTCACAATAATAGCCTTAACTGGTACAAGCAATATGTCCAAAAACAAGGCGGTTCGATTCAAGGATATAAGCCGGCATTGGCAAAAGCGATTGTTAAAGTAGCTGACTTAAGGATGATTGATAGGCATAATCTGCGCAGTTGCCATTTTGAAAGAACCTTCATTGCTAAAGTGAACGCTGAACTTGATTCTGCCTTTCTTGATGTGACTTGCTACTATCCACATCCAATCATTAGTGAACGCAATGTGAATAGCACTTTTGGTTGGATTGCTGTTTTGGACGCGCCAATTCTACGTCAAGCTTTAGATCGACTCCCTAATTCATTGCTTATGGAAACACAGATTAATTATTAATTAAGTGAAAAAACCTGACAGGTTTTAAAAACCTGTCAGGTTTATCCAGTAACTCACTATTGTTTTTCCTTCAATCCTATCCCTATCAAATCGTGCTTGAGGCTTTTTGCGGTGATTAAATACGATATAATACCCTTCCGTAACCCCTTCTAATTTCAAATACTTAGCGAGTTGACGTTTGCCAGCTTGGTAGGATTTTTGGCCTTCCCATATCTTGGTTTCTACGATATATTTGTCGCCTTGGTGAAGTCGGATTAAATCCATTCGCCCACGCCCTGTGCGAACTTCTGGATACATAAAACCGCGCATTTGGCGCACAAATTGATCAAGATAGGCAAAGAATTTTCCCTTCAGAAATTAAATAATCTAAAAAACCGGCATCGGTGTCTTCGGGCAGATATTGTCGTTTCAATCCATTTATAAGCGGCCAGTTTGCATAATGCAACGCGATAAATCGGATTCGCTATCTCACAAAAGCCATCCTCTCCCGCCTTTAAAATCCCATAAGTCACTAATTCACTGATATAGTCATTATGCAGATTAAAAGGTATACCTGTCTTTTCACGAAAATCGCGCAGAAAGCAAAATAAATTTTGCACTCCATTCGCTGCGAAAGCAAAATAAATTTTGCACTCCATTCGCTGCGAAAACAAAATAAATTTGGAACGAAAATCGCGCTGAAAGCAAAATAAATGGTTTGCGATTCATAAAAGTCTTCATCTAGCGTGATCTGTCCAACGTGCGTCGTTGATATTATGTAGGCCATGCGGCCCGTTGATCGTCATGGCTAAACGGCTTGGGGTGTGGCAAGTGTGACACTCGATAAGTGTGCCAGTATGGCCTTGTAGTTGGGTAGCCGTTAAATTATCATTAGCATCGGTATCGGGATTTGGCCAGAGGGCATGAGGGCCGCCATGACAACCTTCACAAGTTATTCAACCCTGTCAAAAATGAAAACTGAACAAATAGTGTTCAAATGATTTTCAATCAGGATTGTTTTATAACGTGATCTATTGGGGCCGGCAACAAAAACACGTTACCGGCCCCCTACATTGATTGGTGGGCAACAATCTTTACCCACCCGACATTGATTGGTGGGCAACAAAAACACGTTGCCCACCCTACATTGATCTAAACTAACTGATATGTCGCATCACCATCATCATCACCATGCCGCTTCCAATATCAAAGTGGTTTTTTTTCTCAATTTATCTTTTACTTTGTTGGAAATCGTGGGGGGAATATGGACTAATAGTGTGGCTATTTTGTCAGATGCTGTGCATGATTTGGGCGATTCGGTGGCATTGGGGCTGTCGTGGTATTTCGCTAATGTGAGTCAAAAAAAACGGGATAGTCACTTTTCGTATGGCTATAAACGTTTTTCACTGCTTGGCGCTTTGATCAGCAGTTTCATTTTATTAGTGGGTTCTACCCTGATTTTATTTGAAGCGATTCCGCGCCTTATTCATCCTGAAACGGTTCATGTGAATGGCATGATTTTGTTGGCGATTTTGGGTGTTTTGGTGAATGGGGCGGCCGTGTTGAAACTACGGCGCGGTGAGACGCAAAATGAGCGGGTGGTGAGGCTGCATTTGCTGGAAGATGTGTTCGGGTGGTTCGCCGTATTGATTGCTGGGATCGTGATGCTGTTTGTCAATTTACCGGTGTTGGATCCCATTTTGTCGGTGGGTATTACTCTTTATATTTTATGGCATGTTTTTAAAAATCTGCGCGAAACTGTGAATGTCTTTTTGCAAGCGATTCCAGCGAATATGAATGTGGAGCAATTGGAAGCTATGCTGATCGAAAAGTTGCCTATTCAGTCTATTCACGATTGGCATTTATGGACTATGGATGGTGAATATCATGTGCTATCATGCCATGTGGTAGTCGCTGACAATCTGCCCTCAAAAGACATCATTGATCTTAAAACACAAATTCGTGAGTTACTCAAGCAGTATAATATACAACATTTGACGATTGAGGTTGAGTACGAAAATGAGTGTTGTGAGTTAGTCAATTGTTGAGGTTTTTCATTACCAGACTCGTTAATCATAACGACAAGGATTATTTATGAAGGGATGATATCGAGGTGAGGATTCGGTTTTATCCTGATTATAACGGATTTTGGGGAGGGCCATTTTTTATGAATTGTTAATTATGAATTGTTAATTGAGAATTGTAATTTATCACGGTCGTTATTTAGAGTAACTGATTGTTTTTTAATGATAAATCAATAAGCCACCGATCACTTAAAAACCCTAAATAAAATAACATATTGATCCAAAATGACTCTTTCAAAAATACTCAAACCATACCTCATGCTTTGAAATACGTGCCTCCCCAAAATCCGTTATAATCAGGTTTTATCCTTTTTTATATACTAAGGAATGAGAATTAAATAACTTTCCCATTTTCATGTGAACAAGGCTCAACTAATGGGTTGCTCAAAAAATGCACACATTATTTAATTCCCATTCCTAAATTATCCGTTTCTTTCTTGTAGGGTGGGTAACGGGTTTTTGTTGCCCACCATTCCCTGAATAAAAAACGGCTATAATTATCCGTTTCTTTCTTGTAGGGTGGGTAACGGGTTTTTGTTGCCCACCATTTCCCTAAAGTCTAGATTTTTAAATGTGCCGTCAGGTAATAACAATGGAGAAGTTGAATGAAACATATCCTTTTTTTAGTGATGGGTATTTGTTTGCTCTTAATCGCTTTTTTTTACGAGCCGCTTTACGCCCTATTTCCGGGCTTTTTTGAACCGATTTACCAACTTATCAAGGATATCGGTATAGACATTTTCTATATCACAGGCACTATCGCTTTGATTCTAGGCGTGTTTTCATGGCTACCAACGTGGATAAGTCTCTTATTATTTATTGTGTTAGGGGTTGCAGGTGGTTACTATCTGATGGATAAGAATGTTTCCATTAAAATAGGTGAGCAAGAGATTATAGTTGTCCCTTAATAAAATAAGCTAAGTCCTTGATTTTATTAATTTTTGTATTTCTTAGGCCAATGGGTTATGGGATGAGGGGACAAGTCTAGTCTGTAAAGGTTTGCCATTGAAAACGTCGTTAAACAGTCACCATTCCTGCCTCCGGGCCTGTTTTTAGGGTACTGTTTCAAAACGCGCTTAATTGTTCGTGCGCTTTTGCTTGACACCGATTCTCATCAGTGATTCACTATTTATTAAGTAAAAGTAAATTTAATGTTTTATTGGGAGTTTTATGTTTTGATCACTGTCTATTTTCCACTGAAGTCGGCAGTTGTACAATAAATAGACTCCCTTTGCACCATTGACTTTCTACTTCAATATAACCTCCCATCATCTGACAAAACTGTTGACAAATGGTTAGCCCTAAGCCTGTTCCCCCATATTGACGAGTAGTTGAATTATCGGCTTGATTAAAGGATTCAAAAATATCTTTTAATTTTTCCTTCTCAATTCCAATGCCGGTATCGGCGACTTTAAAAGTAAACCATTCTGGTGTGCGACTGACGCTTAGGGTAATGATGCCTTGTTTGGTAAATTTTCCCGCATTATGAAGTAAATTTTGTAGGATCTGTTGAACTTTAGTGGAATCCGCATACATGGTACCCATATCTTCAGTTATTATGATCTCCAAATGATTGTCTTCAAGGGCTGGTTGTGTCAAAGTAACAACCTCTTTGATTAACTGATTAACTTCAAACTCTGCTAGAGTGATATCCATTTTTTCAGCTTCTATTTTAGTAATATCCAATATATCACTGATAATGCTTAATAATTGCTTACCTGCTGTTTCAATATTTTCAAGACATGAAATAATTTCTTGATATTCCATATCTTGTGCCTCTTCTCGCAGCATATCACTGTAACCAATAATAGCATTCAAGGGGGTACGAAGTTCATGGCTCATGTTAGCTAAAAAGGTGCTTTTAGCACGGTTAGCATTTTCCGCCATTGTTTTGGCTTGTTCTGCCGATTCTTTGGCGAGTCGTAGAGCGGTTTCTGCCTTTTTTTGCTCGGTGATGTCAGTCGCATTAGTCCAAATGAAAGGTTTATCGTTATGGGGAACAATCAAGCCCGACAATCTAATTGGTACGAGATATCCCTCTTTGTGAACATATTCTGTCTCAAAGGGCCCGTATCTTCCCGTCGTTTCCAATAATGCCAATTGTTTTTCGTAAACCCCTCTATACGGTATCAGTTTCCAAAAATTGATTTTCAACGCTTCTTCCACAGAATAGCCTATAATGTTAGCGTATGCGGGATTGATGTCAATAAGGTTCCCATCCATCTGGCTTAATGCTAAACCAATAGGCGATTCTTTAATTAAGGTGCGAGTGTATGTCTCACTTTCACGTAATGCGGCTTCTACTCGTTTGCGTTCTTGTATTTCATTTAGTAACTGTTTGTTTTTTTCTTTTAGCTCATAAGTTCGTTTAGCGACTTCACTTTCGAGTATATCATGCATTTCCACTAATTGATTTTCAAACACATCACCATGCTCTGCAATCGTTTCCAGCGAAATTTCCAAATGTACTTTTTCTTTCGACAATACGCTCACTTGCTGGCGCAGTTCATTAACTTCTATCAGTAGTTGTGCCTTTGAAATTTGCTCTTGATCATTGCACACATCTAGCAATTGACGTTCAAACGCATCCTCATGCTCTGCAATCGCTTCCAGCGAAATTTCTAAACGAGTTTTTTCTTTTGATAAAGTGGCCACTTGCTGGCGCAATCTATTTAATTCTAATAGCAATTGTGCATTTGATATTTGCTCTTTAAGCATAACCTCAATCTCTGAATGGTGTATGAGTAAAATAGTTATCCCTAACCGTTTTGTTGGTAACATTTAATGAAAGTACCATTCCTCGTAGGGTGGGTAGCGTCTTTTTGCTGCCCACCATCTAACTTTTTACTATCCAACTTTTCGAAAGTC
>Ga0164315_10000714_pt1 | contig 23703 bp, 14 predicted proteins | sample GuaBasSedimGuay6_FD_113737 | JGI IMG/M metagenome (GOLD analysis project Ga0164315, IMG submission 113737) | Subseafloor sediment microbial communities from Guaymas Basin, Gulf of California, Mexico - Guay6, Core 4569-2, 0-3 cm | ecosystem: Environmental > Aquatic > Marine > Hydrothermal vents... | reverse complement strand
TTTTTATCATCCGATCCATCAGAAAGCAGGGAGCTCTCTGAGGCTTTTATTCCCCCACGCCAAACCTCTATCCAACCATCTGCGCCCCAGAATTTAATTCCACGTTGTTTTCCTTCATCCCATGGCTTGTTGCTCATGGTCACCCCGTTCTCATAAATATAGGTCAGGTGATCTGTCTCAATATAGCCTGCAGGAATGATCTTTACGGGTCCGCCTCTGTCCATGTCCAGACCCCATTGCCCGATATCAAAGTTATGGGCTCCCCAGTCACAGGTAAAGCCTCCTCCGGTCTCTTTGAAATAGCGCCATTCGGCCCAGTATTTCTCATTTAAGGGGGGATCAATTGAAACGGGGGGATTCAACCTTGAGTTATAGTGCAGGGATGGAAGTGGGCCCAGCCACTGGTTCCAATCCAGGTCGGCGGGAATCACCTCTTCAGGTAAGTTGTAGGGTTGTGGAGCCCGCCCCACATAGGCATCAATATGCTTCAACTCTCCAATGGCGCTCTTCCTGACCAATTGTACCGCCTGTTGGAAATTGTGGTCGGATCTCTGCTGGCTTCCAACAGCCAGAATCACATTGTTATCCCGAACGGCTTTCACCACCGCCAGACTCTCCTTCAAAGTAAATGTGAGGGGCTTCTCCAGGTAAATATCCTTCCCAGCTTCGCAAGCATCAATGGCCATCAGTGCATGCCAGTGGTCAGGCGTAGCTATCACCACCGCATCGATATCTTTTCTGTCTAGTATTTCCTGATAGTTCTTGTAGGTTTTTACCTCAACCGTTACTCCTTTTTCCTGGTAAAAATCCTTCATCCGCTTCTGAAAACGTTCCCGTTTAATTCCGTACACATCAGCCCCGGCTACGATCTCTATTCCGGGAATCCTGCTAAATCCATGCATCAGATTCATGGCTTGCTGTCCGAGCCCGATGATTCCAATTCTGATGGTGTCATTTGCTCCGGCTTTAAAACTTTGAAATAGCGGCAGCGCAGCAATACCTGCTGTTCCCACAAGGGTCTGTCTGATAAAGGTACGTCGGGATTGTTTTTGGATCATGGAAAGTTTATTTGAATGGTCGTTTAGGTTATATGATAGTCGGTTGATTTAAATTCTACGCAATTTAAGAATTTAATGCATTCGAAAAAGCAGATATGAGGTACATTTAAGAGAGCCCGGCGTATGCCATTCCGGTGAGGAGATGAATGTCATGGTTAAGGGTCACCAGATCATCCGGATTAAATTGGTTCATATCACCATACCCGCAGGACCTGGCCACAACCTGCATCAATTCAGAAGTGGCGTTTAGAAAATTACTAAGCTGTCTGGCTGAGCTTTCAATGATAATTCGCTGCCTGAGTTCCTCCTTTTGTGTGGCAATACCCACCGGACAATTGTTGGTGTTACAGGCTCGCATTCCCAGACAACCAATGGCCTGAAGGGCAGAGTTTGAAACGGCAACAGCGTCTGCACCCAACATCAGAGCTTTTACAAAATCATCAGCAATACGTAATCCGCCGGTGATAATAAGTGACACTTCTTTTTTCCCTTTTTGATCCAGGTGCCTTCGGGCTCTGGCCAGGGCTGGAATGGTTGGAACATTGATGTTATTCCTTAAAATGGCAGGCGCGGCTCCCGTTCCTCCTCCCCGTCCGTCGAGGATGATATAATCAGCACCCGCTTCAATTGCAAAATCAATGTCCTGCTCAATATGTGATGCCGCAATCTTAAATCCAACCGGAATGCCCCCTGTTTTCTCCCGCACTTTATTGGCAAAATCAGCAAAGTCTTTTGGTGTTATTAAATCAGGAAATGCAGCCGGACTGATGGCCGCACTTCCCTCCTCAAGTCCCCTTACTTCAGCAATCTCTTTTGTTACCTTATTGCCAGGCAGATGCCCACCCGTACCCGTCTTTGCTCCCTGTCCGCCCTTAAAGTGAAATGCCTGGGCTTTTTGAACCTTCTCCCAGGAGAATCCAAATTTTCCCGAAGCCAGCTCGTAAAAATAGCGGGAGTTATTCTCCTGTTCTTCAGGCAACATTCCACCCTCACCGCTTGCAATTCCTGTGCCCGCCATCTCTGCTCCTTTCGCCAGGGCTATTTTTGCTTCCCTGGATAAAGCCCCAAAACTCATGTCCGACACAAAGACGGGCATGTTTAGTTCCAGGGGTTTTTGTGCGTTCTTGCCAATAACGACCTTTGTGGAGACATTTACATGATCAGGCAGAGGGCGCCTGGCTAATTGGGCCGGTAAAAACTGGATCTCTTCCCATTTGGGAAGCGTATTTCGATCCACCCCCATGGCTTCAGTAAAACCGTGGTGACCTATATTTTTAAGACCATTCTTAGCCAATTCGGAAATATATCCTGTGTAGGGTTCGGTCTCTTCGGGGTGGGTGTCGGCATATGAACCCAGGTAGCTCTTCCTGTTAAACGGTTGGGGATACTCTTTAAGAAAAGATTGAATTTCATCAAGATCAATAATGAGCACATCCTCTTCAACCAGGGTGGAAAATTTATGGAGCACTTCTTTGTTGTTATACTCAGATACACCGGTATCGTAACGATAATCCCAACCGTGAACTCCACATATGAGATTCTCCCCTTCAATATGTCCATCTGCCATTAAAGCTCCCCGATGGAGGCAGCGACCATATAGAACAGATACGTGATTGTCATACCTGATGATGACCAGATCCAGATCTTCTACCATAGCATGCCTGGGTTGGCGGTCTTCCAATTCTGAAAATTTACAGAGTTCAAATTTATTCATGTTCTACAAGTATTAATATGAATCAGAGCCCTTATCACACAAGGGCATTGAAGATGAATACTACTCTGGGAACAAGCACTGTGGTAATTTGTTCTCACTCTTCAGTCCATCTTAAGCCCTCTTCCTTACAAAATAAATGCTTACCCGGATGCTTTACTATTTTATTACATTTATATCGTTTTCAATCAAACGCCTATCCTATGAAAAGAACAGCTTTAATCCTGGCCATGGCAATAACAGGTCAGATCACATTCGGACAGATCAGTGCCAAACTGATGCGTTACATGGATGTCTCTGACAACAACATCACATTTGTGTACGGGGGCGACATCTGGGTCACCTCCAAAGAGGGTGGTACGGCCCTTCAGCTAACCCACTCACCCGGAGAAGAATCATGGCCCAGATTCTCTCCCGATGGAAGTTCCATTGCCTATACGGCCAGTTACAATGGGAACCAGGATGTATATGTGATGCCTGCCACTGGAGGCGTTCCCACCAGACTAACCTACCAGTCCCATTCCGATCGCATGGTGGAGTGGCACCCGGATGGAGAGCGTATACTATTTGCATCGCGAAGGGAGAGTGGCCGACAGTCCTATTCCCAGTTTTACCTTGTGGATAAGGATGGAGGAATGCCTGAAAAACTGACTATTCCTTACGGTGAGCTGGCCAGCTTTGCTCCCGATGGGAAGTCACTGGCCTACATTACAAAAATCACGGAAAACTATCCTTTCAAAAGATACCGGGGAGGATTGACCTCCGATATCCTGGTCTATGACCTGGAGAAAGATCACGCTGAAAATATTACAAATAATACGGCCACCGATGGCAAGCCTGCCTGGGTGGGAGATCAGATCTTCTTCCTCTCCGACCAGGGAGAGCAGATGCGACACAATGTTTGGGTGTATGATACAAAACAGAAGAAGGCCTCACAGATCACCTTTCTGAAGGATTTCGATATCTCCTTCCTCTCAGCCGGTTCTAAGGAGCTTGTTTTTGAAGCCGGAGGGAGCCTCTACCTGATGGATGCGACCACAATGGATTATAAGCCAGTTCAGGTGAATGTAATCAGTGACCTCTCGCTGGAGATTCCCAGGAGTGTAAATGTGAGCAAGAACATCCGAAATATGTCAGCCTCGCCCGAAGGAAAGCGGATTGTTTTTGAAGCACGGGGTGAGCTATTTAATGTACCGGTTAAGGAGGGTTATGTGTTGAATCTGACCAGGTCCAGCGGAGCCTTCGATATGATGCCTGCCTGGTCGCCCGATGGCAGCCAGATTGCCTACTGGAGCGATGCTTCCGGTGAATACCAGATCTATCTGCAGGGGAATAACGCCGAGCCTCCGGTACAACTTACCAGCCGGACCAAAGGATTTGGATATCAGATATACTGGTCGCCCGATAGCAAGAAGTTAAGTTTCATCGATGAAACCAATGATATATCGATAATTGACATTGAAACCAAGTCGACCACCGTGGTTGCCAAATCGCAGTGGAACCTGGGACACGGAAGCAGGTACTCCTACCCCATTGCCTGGTCGCCTGATTCCAAATGGCTGGCTTTCAGCCTGGGCCTCGACAACTCGAACAATGCCCTCTTTCTATATAGCATGGAAGGCTCCAGCCTGCATCAGGCCACCAGTGGATTTTACGACGATTCACGGCCCCTGTTCAGTGTGGATGGAAAATACCTATACTACCTTACCAACAGGAACATGAGTGCCACCTACTCAGATATGGGCGACGGTACATGGGTCTATCCCAACTCTACCCAGCTGGCAGTAATCTCCCTCACCGCTGATACACCTTCCTTGTTGAATCCTAAAAATGATGAGGTAAAGAAAACTGACGATTCGGAGGAGAAAAAGGAGCCAAAGGAGGATACCGAGAAAGAGGATAAAAAGGATTCAAAGAAAGATTCAAAGAAAGATGCTAAGGAGGACTCAGAAGAGAAATCCGAAGATGAAAAGATAGAGGTAAAGATAGATCTGAAAGGCCTGGAGTCGCGGATTGATATTCTGCCTCCCAAGGCCGGAAATATGAGCTGGCTGGCCTCTTTTAAGGGCAAGGTGGTATATTTAAGGAGCCCCAATACAGGATCAGAATCCAAGTCCAGATCGCTGGTCTATTATGACCTTGAGAAGCGGGAAGAGAAAACCATGATTACAGATGTGAATGGGGTAAACCTGACTGCCGATGGAGAAATGCTTCTGGTTAATGTGAAAGGCAAATATGGAATCATCAAACCGGAGGAAAGCCAGAAAGTGGACAAACCCATTCCCACCAGTGACCTGGTGATGGACCTTGTCCCCCGGGAGGAGTGGGAGCAGATTTTTAATGATACCTGGCGCCGGTACAGGGATTTTTTCTATGATCCCCAGATGCATGGGGTGAATTGGGCAGGATTGAAGGAGCAGTACGGTTCCCTATTGAAGGATGCCCGATCGCGGTTGGATGTGTCCAACCTCCAGTCAAATATGCAGGCCGAGCTGAGTGCCGGACATACTTATACCTTTGGTGGAGATGTGGAGCAGGTTCAAAGGAAGTCCACCGGATTCCTGGGAATTGACTGGCAACTTACCGATAAGGGTTACCAGATCAAGAGAATTGTTAAACCTGCCGTCTGGGATACTGAGGTGCGAAGTCCATTTGACAAGCCGGGTGTTAAAGTGAAAGCCGGTGATTACATCCATTCGGTCAATGGGGTATCTCTGGATCCTGAAAAAGATCCCTATGCAAATTTTGAAGGCCTTTCGGGCAAGACCGTTTCGCTGACCACCAGTGAATCGGGCAATAAGGAAGATGCAAAACAGTTGGTGGTAAAATGTTTATCCCCTAACGAAGAGATCAACCTGAGATACCTGGAGTGGATCGAGGACAACCGAAAAATGGTGGATAAGCTGTCTGACGGCAACCTGGGATATATCTATATGTCGAATACTGGAAGGCGCGGACAGCGCGAACTGGTAAATATGTTCTATGGTCAGTTGGACAAGCAGGGCTTTATCATCGACGAACGATTCAACGGGGGGGGAGCGCTTGCGGACCGATTCCTTGAACTGCTACAACGCCCGGTGGTTTACAACCTTCACTGGCGTCATGGAAAGGATCATACTCAACCTATCAAAACCAATACCGGTCCCATGGGTATGCTCATAAACGGATGGGCCGGATCAGGTGGGGACGGCTTGCCCTGGGCCTTCCAGGAGTTGGAAGCCGGACCCATTGTTGGGGAACGCACGCTGGGAATCCTGGTGGGACCTGCCACCGGTCATCAGCTGATCGACGGCGGAGGAATTACCTTGCCCGGGGCCCGACTGTACGACAACGACGGACACTGGTTCTGGGAAGGTGAAGGAGTGGCCCCCGACATCGAAGTTTGGGATGATCCCAACATCCTGCTTCAGGGACGTGATCCACAGATCGAACGTGTGGTGGAAGAGGTAATGGAATTACTAAAAACCAATCCGCCAAAGATGACCCCTGCACCTGAACGGGAGGACCGTAATGCGGATGATTTAAATAAAATATATAAGAACCAGTAAGCCCCATCAAGTGTTAAAATAGCAATAGTCCATTGCAAATAAGGACTATTTATCTTAGCTCACTGTTGGGAGAAACTATGGTAATGCTACGTAGAATCACATGGACTCTGATGGTTTCAGCCTGGATTTTTCAATCCTGTGGTGAAATGGAATTGATTGCTCCTCAAGGTTTGGAAATCCATATGGATGTTGATACCATTGTATTTGCCGCAATAGGTGATTTCGGGAGAGCAGGTGAACCGGAAGAGAAAGTGGCAAACCTGGTTAAAAGCTGGGATCCTGATTTTATAATCACTACCGGGGATAACAATTATGAATCGGGCGAATTAAATACCATTAAAAGAAACATCAGTGATTACTATGGGGATTACATCTACAATTTCGATGCTCCTGAAGAGTATCGGTGCAATGGAACTGCGTACAAAGAGCAGACCAACCGATTTTTTCCATCGCCCGGGAACCATGATGCAAACAATAAGGATGGGCTGCTGCCATACCTGAATTTTTTTACTTTGCCCCAGGGTGAAGAATATTATAGTTTTGTCTGGGGGCCCATCACTTTCTATTCGTTAAACTCTGTAACTGAAAATGTGGAGGATCAAAAACAGTGGCTAGCTGAGCAATTGTATCTTTCAGAGAGCCCCTTTCACATCGTTTACTTTCATCACTCTCCTTTTTCTTCCGGCCCTCATGGCGGCACCGAAAGGATGCAATGGGATTATTACGGTAAGCAGGTAGATATTGTACTATCAGGCCATGATCACATCTACTCCAGAATATCGAAGAAGGGTGAAGAGGGTCTTTACTATATCGTAAACGGGGTGGGCGGAAAGTCGCTCTACAATTGCGATTCCAATCCATTGCCTGAGGATGAATTTGACCTGTTTTGCTGCGATGCTGACTATGGAGCAATTAAGGCCACCTGTATAAACAGCAAGCTTGTTGTGGAGTTCTATGCAGTAGACCAGCCTGAAGAACCGGTTGACAGTATAATTATTGAGAAATGATTAAGGGTCCAGTCTAATCCCAGTTCAGGATCACCTTACCACAGTTGCCCTTCTCCATCACATCAAATCCCTTCTGGAACTCATCGATGGAGAAGCGATGGGTTATGATTGGAGAAAGGTCCATTCCCGACATAAGCATCTGCTCCATGTGGTACCAGGTTTCGAACATCTCACGTCCGTAAATACCCTTTAGAGTCAGCCCTTTGAAGATAATACGGTTCCAATCCACCTGAGTGGAGGGGGGGAGTATGCCCAGAAGTGAAATCTTCCCTGAGTTGTACATATGTTCCACCAACTGATTAAAGGCAGCCGGGGACCCCGAACATTCCAGCCCGATATCGAACCCGATCATCCCAAGGTCATTCATGACAGATCTTAGATCCTCTTTCATGGGATTTATAACCCTGTCAGCTCCCATTTTTCTGGCCAGTTCCGCCCTGTAATCACTGATCTCGGTAGCCACCACATAGCGCGCTCCTGCAAAACGTGCAACAGCCACCGCCATGCTCCCTATGAGTCCGGCACCGGTTATCAGCACATCTTCCCCGATCATGGGGAATGAGAGAGCTGTATGGGTGGCATTCCCAAAGGGATCCATGATAGAGAGAATCTCATCAGGAATCTTAGCATTAATTTTCATTACATTCTTGGAGGGAACCTTCACGTATTCGGCAAAGGAACCATTGATATTTACCCCGATTCCAATGGTGGTTTCACAGATATGCTGCCGTCCACGCCGGCAGTTCCTGCAATGCCCGCAAGCGATATGACCCTCGCCAGTAACACGGTCTCCCTCCTTAAATTCACTTACTTCACTTCCTACCCTCGAAACGTGTCCAACATATTCATGACCAATGGTCAATCCAATGGGAATGGTTTTCTGAGCCCAATCATCCCAGCTATAAATATGCAAATCTGTACCGCATATGGACGACTTGTAAACGTTGATCAACACATCATTGGGACCGATTTCAGGAATTGGAACATCCTCCATCCAGATCCCCTTTTCTGCTTTGGATTTTACCAGTGCTTTCATAATGCGAAAATTAATAATAAAAAATGCCTCCGGCAACCTGGCTCATCCGGATTTAGAGTTTACTATTTACTCCCCTGATGAATTGCTCAGTGCACGCTCTGTTATCCAGGTGATACCCTCCCTCCAGTACCGCAAAAACATGATCAAAGGATTGGCTGAGTCTTCTCCCGCACTGGTAATATCCATCAAGTGTATAATTCAATCCCAACAACCTGTCCTTAATGTAACCATCAAATCCTGCTGATACACCAACCACATCAGGTTTAAAATCCGTAGCCCTTTGTATGGCCTCATCTACTGCTTCCAGCAATTCTCTGTCTCCTGATCCCTGTGACAGGGGAAAATTCTTGGTGTATCCAATTCCGGCACCTTCTCCTGTTTCATGCGTGTCACCCGAACCCGGATAAACAAATTGCTGATGTATGGAACAATAAAGGACCTGGTCCGAATCATAAAAGATCTGCTGGGTCCCGTCACCATGGTGACCGTCGATATCCAGAATGAAGACCTTTTTTCCCTCATTTACCTGCTTTTGGGTTGCTATGGCGATGTTATTGAAAAGACAAAATCCAGCTGCCTGATCGGGTTTGGCATGATGGCCCGGAGGCCGGACCACTGCAAAATCGCTCCTTTCAGCAGCCAAAACTGCAAGACCAACTGCTGAACAGGCTGCCTGGTAGCTCTCCGGAGAGAGGCTGACCTCTGCTAATACCCTGTAATTCATACATGCATCACGTACCAATCCAAGGTGTGATTCACTATGAACCAGGGTAATATAGGGTTCACCGTTGTGGTCAACTTCCTCTGTATTGGAGGCGAAATCCTCAATCCTGTACCTGCCTTCAGCATAACTTTCGGCATTATGCAGCAGGAACTTGCTATTAAATAGTATATCCATTGACTAAAACCATAATTTATATGCCATCCCCATCCAACCATGCGGTTGGGCCAACCGGAAACGGGGGGAGGTCATCTGGGTGTAGACTTCCAATTGATGTCTGTAAAATTCAAATGTGATAGAACCCTCCAGGTTTCCCAGCCACCGGATCAGATGATCAGGCGCAAGTATGTAGGGACTACTTTTATTGATAACTCCGCCCTGCAACGTGGCATCGTAAAAAACATAGGTTGCGGATGCGGAAAGAAGGAATATAACATTTAGTCCGGGACCACCTGAAGGCCCGAACCGGTTGAAATAACCTTTCCGGGCATCAAGTCTGAACCATAGACCTGTCTCCAGGTCGGTATGCAAGGTTCCAAGCCGGCCCTTTCCTTTGAGTCCAAATAAGGCTATTCCATGCTGAATCAATCCCTTTTCAACCTGGAGATCGTAGTTTACGATAAGGTCATTTCGCACCTGGTAGTCCCAGCCCTGAGGGGGTCTTGATGGATTGGAAACCAGGTGTGCCAACTCCTGTGTCTTGAAGCCCAGGGAGGCAGGCCCCAGTACACCCAATTTCAATCCAGAGACAATTCGTAACCGACTGGCTGGTAGATTAAACACACTTACCTGAGCCAATGTCAGTGTGGATGAATAGGGGTGGTCTCCGGCTGATATGGTATCCATGGCCAGATCTTTAGGAGTAAATATCTCCTGCCGCAGCTGCAGTCCGGACCAGATGATCCCCTCCTTAGGATCCCGGATAGGAATCAATATCCTGTTGATGGGCGATTGTCGCAGCCTGTCATGAAAAAAGTCGATTTGAAAACCATTGGTGAAATAGTAGTCTTGCTGATAATACAAGTCGTTCTCCCAGGCAAAAGAGATATACCCATCTAGCGAAACAGCCATTGGCAGATCATCCAGGTATTGGTCATTTCCCGAATGAAGCAGCGTTAAAGAGTCACCCGATCTCCAGGGGGATCTATAATCAACACCATCACCATGGACAGGGATTCCATGGAATAAAAAGATCAGTAAAACCAACAGATAACAGTGCCGCATGTTCTATATCTCCTGCCCTGATGATACAGCTCATCCTTAGGCTGCTCTAATTTACATTACTAAGGTATTCAAATCTTTAGATTAGGTATAAATTGTGAATCCGTCTTCTTTAATGCCACATATTTCATATTATTACCAGGAAACAAACTACCTACTGTAAGCGAAGGAGTTAAACAATTTTGACGCTGCAAGAAACAGCATGAGCAAACAAAAAACGTCATTGAAGAAGACAAATTACAGATGGGCAATTGTGGCCTTGCTGTTTTTTGCCACTACGGTAAACTATTTTGACCGGTTTTTAATGGGGATACTGGCTCCACTACTAGAGACTGAGATTGGCTGGACCGAGCAGGAATACGGGTACATCATTGCAGCATTTCAGCTTGCCTATGGCATTGGTACTTTGTTAATGGGCTATTTTATAGATAGGGTAGGTACACGAGTGGGATTGGGCATAGCTGTAGTATTGTGGAGCATTGCAAGTATGCTTCATGCTACCGCCCGAACATGGGTTGGATTTGCCCTTGCCAGAATAGGGCTGGGTATAAGCGAAGCTGGTAACTTTCCGGCTGCAATCAAAACGGTAGCCGAATGGTTTCCCAAAAAAGAGAGGGCGTTTGCTACCGGATTATTTAATGGTGGTTCCAACGTAGGTGCGATTCTTGCTCCAATCCTGATTCCTCTAATTATAGCTGGACTGGGATCGTGGAGATGGGTTTTTATTTTGTCCGGTTTCCTTGGCTTTTTCTGGTTGTTCTTTTGGTTGATCTTCTATAGGAAACCACGTGAAAGCAGGTTCACCAATAAGGCTGAAATCGATTTCATTGAAGACGGAGAACCTGAGGTGGAAAAAGTAAAAATCAGCTGGTTTAAACTATTAAAATATCGCCAAACCTGGGCTGTCTCCCTGGGCAAACTGATGGCCGACCCTGTGTGGTATTTCTACCTTTTCTGGGGAGCCAAATTTCTAAACACAAAATTTGGAATCGATTTAAAAGAGATGGCGTTGCCTCTGGTCTCCATTTATGTCATAGCCGATTTGGGAGGAATTACCGGTGGGGCCATATCTTCCTTTTTAATGAAAAAGGGGAAATCGGTCAATTTTTCACGTAAAATAACCATGCTTGGATCGGCAATATTAGTCCTTCCGGTCATGACCGTTCCACATCAATCCTCACTGGTTATAAGTGTAGCCTTAATTGCACTTGCAGCTGCAGCACACTGCTCCTGGTCGGCCAATATTTTTACTGTAATTTCCGATCTGTTTCCTAAAAATGTAGTTGGTTCTGTAACCGGATTTGCCACCACGGTGAGTACTGCAGGTGGTATGGTTACTGCATTACTGCTGGGCCATGCATTAGGTGAGTCAAGTCAGGGTGGATATGAAATTGCTTTTAAAGTAGCATCCTTTGGTTACTTAATAGGAATCACAATCATTCATGTGCTGGTTCCCCGAATGAAACCCGTAACAAAATTATAGATGTGAATTCAAGAGAAAGAGTATTAAAAGCCTTAAACTTCCAGGAGGCCGACCATGTTCCATACGACCTGGCTGCAACAACATGGACAGGAATTACCAATACTGCCTATCAGAATTATCTAAAGTTCAAAGGGAAAGATTCAGAGCCGCCAGATTGGACCGATGTGATTCAACAAATTGTTCTCCCTTCAGAAGAAGTCCTGCAGGAATTTGATGCGGATGTGCGTGGGGTGTTTCCCCTAACAAGTCACAACTGGGATGTCTATTCAAAACTGAAGGACCGGGGTAACTATTTTGAATATTTCGATGAGTGGGGCTTTACACATCATTTTCCAAAAGACGGTTATTGGTTTTCATTGGTGAAGAGCCCCATGGAGGATGTTGATTTTTTGGAAGAAAATGTAATTGAAAAGTATCCCTGGCCCAATGCCTCCAACAAACAGCGGTTTGTGGGTTTACGGGAAAAAGCGATAGCATACCGGGACGGGGAGAAACCAGTATTTACAAAAGGGTTGTGTGCAGGCCTTTTTGAAATGCACCAGCGTGTACGAGGGATGGAAAATGCCATGGTCGACCCGTTTATGTTTGAGTTAAACTCTGATAAACTCATTGGTAAAATGGCCGATTTAAAAATTGAATACTGGGATGCTTTACTCGATGAAATTGGGGATGTGGTGGATGTAGTTGGTGAGGGCGATGACTATGGAACCCAACAATCGCAGCTAATTGCTCCCGATCAGTTCAGAGCGTATTATATGCCCCATTTTACAAGGGTATTGGAGTTCATAAAACGAAAAAAGCAAGGAATTAAGATTCTGTTCCATTCATGCGGAAATGTTCGGCCCATTATTCCGGATTTAATTGAAATGGGAGTTGATATATTAAACCCGGTTCATGTGACGGCAACAGGCATGGAACCAGTCCGATTGAAAAAGGATTTTGGTAAAGACATTGTTTTCTGGGGTGGAGGTGTGGATACACAGCACATTTTGCCATCTGGGACACCAGAACAGGTGAAAGATAATGTGAAACGAAACATTGAAGCGCTTGCCCCGGGAGGTGGATTTGTGTTCAGCACCATACATAACATTCAGGCCGAAGTGCCCCCTCAGAATATAAAGGCGATGCTTGATGCATTAAAAGAATATGGAAACTATGAAAACTAAAAAAACTACCCGACGGGATTTCATCAAAAAGTCATCGGCTACAGTAGCCGGAGCAATGATACTTCCTACTGTTGTTCCCTCAACCGTATTTGGGAAAACAGCTCCAAGCAACCAGATCAATGTGGGTATGATAGGTACCGGCCGTCAAGCGGTATTTGCAAATCTGAACAACGGTTTTCTTACACTTGATAAGTATCGTGTTATTGCCACCAACGATGTGGATTCATGGCGGATGAAAAATGCCACAAAAGTAATTAATGACTTCTATTCAAAAGCAGGTAAAAAGTACAAGGGCGTAAAGGAATACGACGATTACCGGGGGCTGATAGCCAATAAAGATGTGGATGCTGTGATGATCTCTACCACCGACCACTGGCATGCCCCTGTTACCATTCACGCAGCTTTAGCCGGCAAGCATGTTTGTATGGAAAAAGCCTTTACCGTTGCTCCTGCCTGGGGAACGGCAGTTGTTGAAGCTGTTAAGAAAGCAGGTGTTGCCAATCGACTGGACAGCGAATTCCGTTCCTTAAGGGAAATAAACCGGGCAGTGGAATTGGTACATAACGGTGTCATCGGAGAATTGGTGGAAGTGGAGGTTGGTGTTCCCGGAGAACTTAACGGAAGTGCCATCGGGCCACAGGAAACAATGCCCATACCTGAAGAATTAAATTACGATATGTGGCTGGGACCTGCCTTCCAGGCACCCTATACCTTAAAACGGGTTCACGATCCGAAAAGAATCGATTCCAGACCCGGGTGGTTGCGCATGTCGGATTATTGTAACGGAATGATTACCAACTGGGGTGCCCACTTGAATGACATTGCCATGTGGGGAATGAAGAAAGAGTATGAATTACCTGTAAGCGTTGAAGGAACAGGAACATTTGATAAGGGATTGTGGAATACGATTAATGCATTTGAGATTAACTATGAATATGCCGATGGATTAATATTAAAATTTTTAATTGATGTTCCCTATGTGAAGTTTATAGGAAAAGAGGGTTGGATTCGGATTGAGTATCCGGATAAACTTTCTGCCAGCAGCGACAAAATTCTGGATTTCGTACCTGGAGAAAATGATATCTCTTATAAGGATACCCTTACCGATAAAGCTGATTTTCTGAAAAGTATAGAAACCGGTAAACCAAGTCTCGAACCTCTGGAGGTGGGAAACAATGTGTACATGCTAACCATGATGGGACTCTTTGCTGTTACCCTTGGAAGGAAACTCAACTGGGATAATGCTGCAAGACAGTTTGTTAATGACAATGCAGCCAATGCACTAATGACCCGTCCATTCCGTATTAAATGGCTTGATAAACATGTAGTGGACTGGATGAATAAGTTTCAACAATATGAATTAATTTAAAAGTAGATCAACCACATGAAAAAAATACTTTATTTCCTTTTAGTTGCATCTCTTTTTGGATGTTCAACACCAAAAAAGGATCTCGACAACACCTTTTACTGCTTTTCCAATGCTGCTAATCTGCCCCATGCTCCGGAAGGGGTTGATGCACAGGCTGAATTTTTTAAACGTTTGGGATTTGATGGCTGGGGTGGCCACTATGGTGCCGGAGACTATTTCGCCCGCCGAGCTGCCCTTGATAACGCAGGTTTAAAATTGCCGGAAATTTACTGGAATCTTGACATTGACAGCACAGGAAACATGACCTACAAAGAGGGCCCGAAGGAAGCAATTGTAGATTCGAAGAACCGAAACCTGATTGTAACGTTTATTGTCCGGGCCAACGCTTACCAGGAAAATCAGGAAGAAGGCGATTCAATGGTTGTAAAAGCCATTCGGGAGCTATATTCAATCTTTGCCACCTCTTAAAAGCAGAAGGAACCCAGGGCTGGGAGCAAAAACTGACGGATGCGCTTCCATACCTCTATATGATCTCCATTTCCGGTGCCGATTCTGGCAACACCAAAGAGATGGGTTGGGATCAGTTAATCCAACCACTTGGAGAAGGGACTTTTAATACCTATAATCTGGTTAAGCTTGCAAAAGACAATGGTTATGAAGGGCCTTTCGGGCTTCAGTGCTACAACATCAAGCAAGATGCGGAAATAGCTTTAACCACGTCAATAAATACATGGCGCGAATACCAGAAACGGTATCTGGACAATTGATGTTTTAAAGGATTGCATCGTTTTTTCGTTAATTAATCTGTGATTAATATTTAATTAAGTCAGATTCCCTTTATTAGTGATTCAAAATCCAACTCCACTATGAAAAACCATGCTTATATAGTCGCGATGCTCTTCGCATCTCTCCTGTTCAGTAAGACCTTGAACGCTCAGGACATTGTCGATCCCAGTACAATGAACAATAAAATTATGGCTGGCTACCAGGGCTGGTTTGGTGCACCCGGAGATGGCAGTGGTTACTCCTGGATACACTGGTCGGGAGGTGCTACACCGAATCCGGACAACATTAGTTTCGACATGTGGCCCGATTTGCGGGAGTATGATGCAGACGAGCTTTTTGAAACAGATTTCGTCTATTCTGATCTTACCAATGCCGGCTTGTTTAGTTCCTATACCGCGAAAACAGTGGATCGCCATGTGAAATGGATGAAGGACTACGGCATCGATGGGGTATTTGTACAGCGCTTTATCAGCTCCGCCCTGAGCAGGACAGATCAGCGAGATACTGTATTGCAGAATGTAAGGCATGCTTCTGAAACACATGGGCGGGTTTTTGCCAATATGTATGATATGTCAGGGGGAACGACCACCGTGGTGGAAGATCTCAAGAATGACTGGATGCACCTTGTGGATGATCTAAAAATAACGGAGAGTCCGAACTACCTGCATCACAATGGTCGTCCGGTACTTTCACTCTGGGGAATTAATGTTGGTAACACCAAGGAAAACCTCACAGCCCCCATGGCAGCAGATATGGTCCAGTGGTTTACAGAGGATGCTCCTGAGAAATACCTGGTCACCTTAAAAGGAGGGGTCAATGATGATTGGCGGACGCAAGATCCCGAATGGCAAAGAGTGTATGAAAAACTGGATGTGATCAGCCCATGGGCCGTTGGAAGATACGGTGACATCAGTGGTGCAGATATCTTCCGAAGAGATAAAATAGAACCTGATCTGGCAACCGCGCAGAGCATGAACATTGATTATATCCCTGTGATATTTCCCGGATTCTCGTGGGTGAACCTCAAGGGTGAGAAATTCAATCACATCAAACGAAATGGAGGCACCTTCTTCTGGCGTCAGATGTTTAATGCCATTGATGCAGGTTGCAACATGGTCTATATAGCCATGTACGACGAAGTGGATGAAGGGACTGCCATATTCAAAACTACAGAGAATGCCAGCCAGAATCCCACAAAGGGACAATTCGTCACCCTCGATATTGATGGCTATAAACTGCCAAGCGACTGGTACCTCCGGTTGACCGGTGAGGGCACCAAGATGCTTCGCCAGGAGATCGACCTGACATCCACCATTCCCATCGTTCCATTTCCAGATAATGCGGAATTTACTTCTCAAGTGGTACCAACTGTAATGGGTCCCGGCGCCACAAGTTCAGTCAGCCTTGTGATGGAAAATAGAGGAACCACAGATTGGACATCGTCTGACAATTTCAGGCTTGGGTATACGGTTGCGCCGGGTAGTGCTATCTGGGGTACCGATGAGGTTAATTTAAACACAGACGAAACCATAGTACCAGGGGAAAGTAAAACCTTCACTTTTGATATCACAGCACCCGGTGATGAAGGTGTCTATAAGTTCCAGTGGAGCATGATAAGGGATAGTGTGGGTTTGTTTGGAGATTTGTCTCATATGCGGCTGATTAATGTGGGCTCTTCTGTGGATTTTTTAGATGATTGTGATGCCCTCACCGATTGGGATCCTTCAGCCAATTTAACCCTCAACAACACCGATCAAAAACAGGGAACCCACTGCATTGAGTTCAGCGGAGGTATAGATGATACTATTGAATTCCAAAAAGTGTTTGCTGATCCATATAATTCAGGGATCGCAGCTTATGATGCCATATTGCAGTTCTGGTATTATACGTCCGATGCATCACTTATAGGGACCGATATTCAGGTCCAGATAGGCAGTGGAGGCACACCGGATACAGATGCGTATAGCTGGACCCTGACCGGTGTGTCCACAGGATGGAATCTGGTCACCTTAAAGATTCGTGAGGCAAACATCCATGGAGTGCCAGAGTTAAACGCCATCAACTGGGTCAATATTACCAATTCCAAAATAGGAGAGGTAACCACAAGGATTGATGAAATTCAGGTTTTTGATATGAATGCAGGGGCCGCAAAGTATGAGTTGATCGTTAACAGTGGCACTGGCGATGGCAATTTCATCGAAAATGAAATCATCAATATATCGGCAGATGAAGCTCCTCCGGCACAGCAATTTATTGGGTGGATAATCGACTCAGGAGATCCCTTGATCGAAGACATAAATGCTGAAAACACTTTGCTTAAAATGTCTGCTGGTAATGTAGAGGTAACTGCCCAATATAAAGTATTAGGTATTTTTCTGGATGATTGTGATCTTCTGAAAGACTGGGGATCATCGGGACAGATAAGCCTAAACACCACGGATCAAAAAGAGGGATTGGGATGCATTGAATTCACCGGTAGTGCCACCGATGAGTATAAAAAAATATTCTCAACGCCCTATAATTCAGGAGCATCAGTAGAGAGCGGGAAATTGCAATTCTGGTATTATGTTTCCGATACCTCACAGATGGCTGGATCAAACCAGGTGGAGATAGGAAGCGCAGGACGGGCTGATCAAAATGAGTATAACTGGGACATTGGAGAGTTATTACCGGGCTGGAATTTTATCAGCCTGGAGTTTAGCGAAGCAAGCATTACAGAGGGAGAACCCGATTTGAGCGCAATCAACTGGTTTCGCCTTTACCACCATAAATCAGGGGTTGTAACCACACGGATTGATGCCATTGAAATTGTCGATCCCAATGCCGGGGAAAGGTATCCGCTGACCGTTTATAAGGGTAGTGGAGATGGCAATTACTATTCGGGTATAGAGATTACCATAACGGCTGAGGCAGCTCCGGAAGGGATGATGTTTGATGACTGGGAAATTAACTCTGGCAGCCCTGAAATTGCCAATGCTAACTCAGCCACTACTATTTTAACAATGCCATCAAACGCAGCCATTGTAACAGCCACTTTTACGGAAATCCAACCCTATACACTTACAGTTAAGAATGGAGCTGGAAGTGGAACCTACCTTCCGGGAGTCACCTTTTATATCTCAGCTAACACAGCTCCCGTGGATCAGTTATTTGATAAATGGGTCATTGAATCCGGTTCGCCTATCATAGCGAATGTCAATTCACCACTTACCACTCTGACCACGACTGCAGGAGATGCAGTTATTGCAGCAACATATAAAAACGGACCCGTATCTGTTGGAAATGCAACCAAATTCGAACACGCTATTGGAATATATCCAAACCCTGCTAACACAGAAATTACTGTGGACTTAACCGTAGAAAAACCAACAGAATTAAATATTTCCATTTTCGATTTAAGGGGACGGGAAGTAGGAAAAGGAGTAAATGATATGAATTTAATTACAGGAAATCATATTCTGACTATTCCTCTATCCGGTATAGAAGCTGGCACGTATTTGATGAAAATAAATACCAATAAGAGGGTCTATACGGAATTAGTGGTTATACATTAAGAGTTGAAGTGAAAAGGTGGATTTGGGATCTGTTCGAGTAAAAAATCTTATATTGGTTTAACAGGAACAAATCATCATGAAACTTAAAACCACCTTCTACATCCTATGCCTGTTTCTATTGAGTTCCTGTTCTGAGAACAGGAACTCCAACCTGTGGATTATTAATGTCCCGGCAGGCAATCGCTTCGTAACCATTGATAAAGAGGGAGAAACCGTTATTCCCAACGGACGAATTGTTGCGCCTGCTGGAAAAAGTATTGTTGTTGCGCCGCACCCGTACGGGCTGACCTTAAGTCCCGACGGAAATACTGCAATTACTGCCAACTCGGGAACAGGGCCTCTTTCAATTACAATTATTCGTAATATTTTATCCGCCACACCAGAGGTACAACAAGTTCCTCCCGGTCCATCAACAGACGCAGGAATTTTAGCTTCAGTTTTTATGGGACTGGCAATTTCCAATGATAACCAGACCGTTTACGTTGCCGGAGGACAGGAAAATAAAATATTCGTTTTCGACATAAATACCGGTAAGAAAAAGGCCTCAATTGATTGCTCTTATATTTCGGGTGATACAGACTACAGCCACGGTTACATTGGTGATTTGACCCTTTCAAAAGACGGGAAGAGGCTTTACGCTGTTGATCAAATTGGATTTCGAATGGTCATTATCGATACAGAAACAGGCAAGCTGGAACACAGTGTTCCTGTAGGAAGATATCCATTTGGAATTTGTTTATCACCAGATGAAAGGAGAATCTATGTGGCCAATTCAGGCATGTTCGAATACAGTGTAATAAATGGAATCACTGCGGAAAATGTAGGAAAAAAAGCCTTAAAATTTCCTGCCTTTGCTTATGGTAGTGAGGAGATGATTGAAGGAATTGAAAACGACAGTATCTCTGTTCCGGCTTTAGGCGAGATGAATGCACCCGAAGCGTTTTCAGTATTCACAATTAATCTGGAGAATCCTGACCATCCAAAAGTTGTTGCCAAAACAAAAACAGGCCATCTGGTGGGCGCAAAGGTAGAAGGCATTCCCGCCGTTGGAGGGGCCAGTCCCAATTCATTAGTTGCAACTGAAAAATATGTGTTTGTAACTAACGGAACCAACGACAATATTTCTGTGATTTCCATTGATAAAGACACAGTTGTAAATACTATATATCTGAAACCCGACGACCGTGTAAAACAATTTCGCGGTGTCATTCCATTTGGTCTCACACTTTCACCCGACAATAAACGGTTGTTTGTGGCTGAGTCTGGAATAAATGCTGTGGCAGTAATCGATGTAAAAACACTGGAAGTATTAGGACACATTCCCACCGGCTGGTTTCCCTCGAAAGTCAAAGTAAGTAATGACGGTAAAAAGTTGATTGTTGTTAATGCAAAAGGTTTTGGAAGTGGCCCGAACGGTGGAAAGAATTTTAAAGTCACTCCATCTGGAAGCTACATTGGCTCATTAATGAAAGGTACGGTTCAAATTCTTAATATTCCTTCGGATGAAGAATTGAAAAAATATACGAAAGAGGTAATTACCAATAATTTCGACTTTAAGAAGGCCTCCTCGGGAGAGTTTGATTGGCGAAAAAACAACCCTATCCCACTCTATCCTGGAGAAAAAGAGAGTCCCATTAAACATATTGTTTTTATTTCGAAGGAAAACCGCACCTATGATGAAGTATTCGGACAAGTTGAAAAAGGAGATGGTGAAGTTGGTTTAGCCCGGTACGGCTCGGGTGTTTCATTTCAGAATTCGCAACGAACAGCTTCGGTTCAGAATGCAGATATCATGTCGAATCATCTGAAAATTGCAAACAATTTTGCCATAGCCGATAATTTCTATGTGGATTCGGATGTTTCAGCCGATGGTCATCGGTGGCTGGTAAACACTTACCCAAACGAGTGGTGTGAAACCTGCACGGCTGCCAGTTATGGAGGCAATCGCTCCTTTGATTTCAATTCAAAAGCACCAGGAGTTTATGCCATGAATGGCGCAGCGGGAGCTATTTATCCTGAAGATTACAACGAAGCGGGTTCTATGTGGGATCACCTGGAACGCAACAATATCGACTTTTTCAATTTTGGATTCAGCATTATGTTTGAACCGGGAATTTACGACGAAAAGTATAAATACGAAGGCATAAGACACTACATTAATTATCCGCTACCAAAACCAATCTGGGATCGCACTTCAAAACAGTATCCAACTTACAACATGGCAATTCCTGATCAGTTCAGGATTGACCAGTTTCAAAAGGAGTTTGAAAAAAAATGGATAAGTGGGCAGGAGACAATGCCAGCGTTTATAACCGTTATTATTCCCAACGACCATGGTGCTGGTGAGCGTCCCGAAGCGGGTTATCCTTTCCGCGAAAGCTACATGGCCGACAACGATCTGGCAGTGGGCCGAATTGTAGAATACCTTTCGCACACCCCATATTGGGAAAATATGTTAATTGTAATTACCGAGGATGATGCTCAAAACGGCGTTGACCATATTGATGCCCACCGCAGTGTTTTGATGCTCGCATCACCCTGGGTAAAAGAAGATTATGTGAGTCATGATCATTATAGTTTTGGAAGTATTTTTAAAACATTCTGGAATATTCTGGGGATGCCCTATTTAAATCAATACGATGCGGGCGCAACTGATTTAGCCGATTTTTTTACCTCTACTCCAAATTATAGAACATACTCTGCAATTCCGGCGGATCCAAGGGTCTTTGAGCCTCAGAAGGCACTCGACCCGTTTGATGAAAATTTTGACTGGAAAGCGCTGGATGAATCACCTGTTATGGATAATAAAGAGGACATGATTCGAGAGAGCAAGGAAAAAGATGAGTACCGGTTGGAAAACAGGGAGAGTTTACCTGACAAAGGGAATCAGGAATATAAATGAAAATCGTATATATTTAATCATTATGTATTTCTTACTTTTACAGTTCCTTTCTATTATTTATGACAAAATTAAAAGAGCCAATTCCTGCTAAACTTTTAACCGGCCAACAAATACTTCAGGGAATGCCCGAACTTGCGTATGTTTTTAATAAGGAAGGCCGGATGTTAATGTGGAACAGTAATGTAGAATTAGTCCTTGGTTATTCTAAAGACGAATTGTATAATAAACCTGTCTCAAATTTTCAAGATGTCTCTGACAAGGAGAGGGTTCTGGGTGTATTCGAGAAAGTGATAAGCGATGGAAAGGAGAGGACGGTTGAGTACAATATGCTTACCAAGTCGGGTGAAAAAATCCCCTACCTTGGATCGGGCAGCAAGTTGCTTGTTGATGGGAAGGAGTACCTGATAGGTCTGGCCATCGATATCAGTAAATTGAAAAAAACAGAAGCTAAATTAAAGTCTAAAATCGAGGAGATAGAGAATTTAAGAAGTCAGCTTCAGGCTGAAAACATATACTTGCGGAAGGAGATTAAAAACAAACGCGATTTTGAACATATCATTGGGGAGAGTGAGCCATTAACACATGCCCTATACCGGGTTGAACAGGTTGCTTCATTGGATACTACTGTTTTGCTGGAGGGGGAAACAGGAACAGGCAAGGAGCTGTTTGCCAGGGCGATTCATAACCTGAGTAACAGACGGGATAAACCATTTATCAGAGTTAATTGCGCTACCTTACCTGCAAGTTTAATAGAGAGTGAATTATTCGGTCATGAAATGGGTGCTTTTACCGGGGCAATTAAGCATCAGATCGGAAGATTTGAACTGGCACACAAGGGTACCATTTTTCTTGATGAGATTGGTGAATTACCCATTGAACTTCAGCCAAAACTCCTGCGTGTATTACAGGAGGGAGAGTTTGAAAAAGTTGGCAATCCCAGAACAATAAAAATAGATGCCAGGATCATAGCTGCTACCAACCGAAACCTGGAAGAGGATATTCAGAAAAATTTGTTCAGAAAAGATCTGTACTACCGCCTTAAGGTCTACCCGATTACCATTGCTCCTTTGCGAGACCGGATCTCAGATATCCCTCTGTTGGCACAGGATTTCGTAAAACGTTTTAATCTTAAACTGGGCAAGTGTATTACTAAAATTCCGGCAAAAACCATTAAGCAATTGCAAAGTTATACGTGGCCCGGCAATATCCGTGAACTTGAAAATGTGATTGAAAGGGCCATCATCATATCTCCTGGCACAAAACTGGTTGTTGAACAACTAAAGCAGCCGGATTTTGATGAAAAAGATGAGATGCTTCCGTTGAATGAGTACGAACGGCAATATATCATCAAAGTGCTTGAGAGAACCTATTGGCGTGTTGAAGGCCCCGACGGTGCTGCCCGGATACTGGATATGCACCCTGAAACACTGCGGTCGCGCATGCGAAAACTGGAGATTCAGCGTCCTAAACATTGACGGTAATCGCCGTTATATTTCATAGTATCCGTTATATTTCACGGATATACTCCTGAATATCCAACCGTTATTCTCACCCTGAATTCTGTAATAGTCAGTTTATCAGCCCTATGTAATTTTTGGCATTCCAATTGCAAACAAGTCTGCACTAAAGTATATATCTGCCACTGTTACAATGAAATTATGACATTACTGGAAATAGCCATTACACCTTCATCCGAAAAGCATGTGGAACTTATTCAGACCCTGAACTCACTGCTGGGTCACCTGCAACAATACAGCTCAAACTTTAACATAGCAAAAACTGAGAATACAATAAGTGTAACCGCTGAGCTGAAGAACCAGGAGCAGCTGGATAAAATGGGAGCTGATCATGATTTCGCACTGTTGTGTGGTGCAATTAATACACTTGGAGTAAAATCCGAATTATTAATAAACGGAATGAAAAACAATAAACTGGCTTTGAAGCTGAAAAAATGTTGACTTAGGTATTAATCCTGGATTTCTGTTTTAAACTTAATCAATGCTACAGGGTTATATAGACCAATAGACAAACTTACAATTGAACAATAAAAGATAAACCACATGAAAAAAGCAATTTTCCTGACAGCTATTGCAGGATTATTATTAGTAACGGGCTGCCAAAACACCAACGAGAACCAAGCA
>Ga0164315_10000713_pt1 | contig 23708 bp, 25 predicted proteins | sample GuaBasSedimGuay6_FD_113737 | JGI IMG/M metagenome (GOLD analysis project Ga0164315, IMG submission 113737) | Subseafloor sediment microbial communities from Guaymas Basin, Gulf of California, Mexico - Guay6, Core 4569-2, 0-3 cm | ecosystem: Environmental > Aquatic > Marine > Hydrothermal vents... | reverse complement strand
CAGGCATTGCGGTGCCATCAATGCCATTGGCGATAGCATCATATAAACCGAGGATGGAGCGCTTCAATGCGCGCTCTTCATCGGTAAAATCTGTTGGAGCGGGCTCCATCGTTGCGGCAATCACCCCGTTACCCTCTCCCCTGGACCCATGGCAGGCGGCACAGGTTTTTCTATACAATTCCCGGCTATCAGTGCTGGGCAACAGCGCATCGGGCAGGGACAGTTGTGGCGCCAGTGCCAACACTTCAGACCTTAACTGCGCGGTCAGTCGTTGAACCGCATCAGCACTCTGTTTGGTTTTTATAGCTGCCAGAAGTGAATGAGCCTGATTAGTGATAGTTTGAGCACTGCCTGACGATTGGGTTATGCGAGAAGCCTTCTCGATAATTATTACTGAGAACTCTACCATCTCCCGATATTCCCCGGTGTCGATTACCGGCCGTCTTTTACAGCACTTGAATAGTCAACTCCGACATACTCTACCAGTTGTGCTATTTGTCTTAACTCCACCATATGATCATTGGCCGTGGCGGCATGCATATTTGAGCAGAAGATCGATATAAACAACAGGATAGATGGATAGATCAACCTGACGGAAACCATCTGTGTACTGCGGGAGGTCGTAACAAGAGGTTGCATACAGCTTTTCCCTTAGCGCTCAATAAAGAGAGAGTGAGAATTGTTATCAATTGTAAAGTCTATAGTTGCTATAGAGTCAAGGGCGGTAAGTCCCGCCTTTGCTGCCAGGATATCGACAAGTGACCATGGTGCCAGTCACTTGCCGCATCAGGGCCGGGGATTATTGAGACGATGGATCGCCCGAGCCGGCGTTATCGTCCGCGCTTGACGCGTGTTTTGCCATGTAGGCGTTGAGTATCGCCAACTCGTCACTGGTGGGAGCGGTGATATTCATTGTGCTGTTATTCTGGCTCATCCATTGCATGCGCGTATTCATGCGTACCACGGTAGCGGGCCAGCCGGCCGCGGTATGCTGTTTCGGGCTGGGAAGGCTGTGACACTGGGTACAGTATTGCGCGACGAGCTTGGCTCCTGTGGTATCAGGTTCTGGCAACTCTGCCGGATCAAGTGCGGGCGGCATTGCGCCGCCCATCATCATACCGTCCATCATGCCGCCGCAGCGTCCTTCCCAGTTCCCGCCGCAGCGGCCGCTCATACAATAGGCCAACCTTTGATCGATGGTGGCGTTACGTTTAACATCGCGCGTTTGAAACGGATTTTCATCGGTGGCCAGAGCTGGTATCGAAGCCAGAGAAACGGCCAGTACGACAGCGGTATTGCATATAAAATCAGGGTTGTATTTTTTCACAGGTTTTTACCTCTTCAAAAGAACTTGTTCAGGTGGGTCATCAAGTCATACGTTTGAGTGTCGCGAGCGCTTTCCAGGTGGTCGCATCTTTCATGCATGAATCCGGTGGCGACACACCCCACATGGCACGATCAATACGGGCCCGGGTTCAATCGGCCGACAGGGAACTGTCAGTCATTTCGAGTGCGGCTTGCCTGAGACTGGCCCGCGTTGCGCGAAATCAGGTGATGGGAGGGCGGGTCGGTGGAGGTATGGCCAGAGAAGTAAAAGGAAGGGTGTAGGGGGCGCCAACGACATTGACGCCAGCGAGGCGATCTACAATGATTGCGTTTTGCGGGGCGCCGTGATTGGCCCAGGCAAGACACCAGGTATCACAGCCTCCGGTGTCCATGGGGTCGTCTGTGGGTCGATCATTGCCCTGAGCAGATGAGTTTCCCGGTGCACCGGGGTTGGTGAACGTACATTCATCGACCGCCCACGCTACGTTCAGCGAGATTAACCAGACGATGAGCAATTTTGCTATGAATCGGGACATGGTGCGCGCTACTATCCTCCTTTTTCCGCGTGGTCGCAAGATAACAGTCCGCCCTGGGTATTTGCACTACCGATTTACCGTATAGCTTGTCTATTATCAGGTGTCCCCATCCAGGCCTTCGATAATCGGGCAACCATTTTTTGGTTTTGCCCCGATTTAATGGACCATTTCGTATAAACCGCTTGTCTGCTTTTCGAAAGCTGCAGGGCAAATGTTACCAAGATAGCCGTGTTGATATATGACAACTCGCAAGCCATCTATATCCCACATGGTTGTTTGTGTGTATCAAATTGTTCACCCCTTATGATCACGCTGCCAGGGTGGGGGCAATCGATGCTTTACAACAATAAGTACCCAAAATAGCAAAATTTCTTGCACGAGGAAGACCATACCACCCAGGTCGAAGGCCAGAGTGACCAATGCCTGAACGCCGGAGACCCAGAGGAAGTCGTAAAGCTGGTCTCTGCATATTTCACAAACGTTAATTCGCAGAAACCGCAGTGTCGTCCTCATATGGCAAAACAAACATTTGTGGTGGGCTTCGGTCACTGGATTCATGGGTTCCTCCCTGAGTCGTTTTCGGCCAGTTCTTTCATCATAGACCAAATAGAATTTTTCTAGGCGTTTGCCGATAAATCACACACCGGAATCGCTGGCACTAATAGTCTGCTCTCTGGGGCAAAAAAAGGTCATCCAGGGGAGTCCAAGCCTGTGTGTACCAGGCCTCCCATTGTGCGGAACCCGGTGCTTCACTTTTCGAAATCGAACCGACTTTCTGCTTTATGTATTCACCACGCAGTCCCAGGTTGCGCCATTTATAATTAAAATCAGCACCGTAGACGTCGTAATCGCGTGTGGCTGACGGCTCATCCTCACCGGAAACCTCACCTGTTGCGAGGGAGATACCGATTTCCGAATTAGGCCAGGGTAAAAGGCCGAGCCGGCCACCAAAAACAAATTCATCATCGTCGTTGGAGGTGCGCCCCTCAGCTTCGACAGCTTCTATTTCGCCATCCTCGATTTCCAGGATAGGCCCGTTGCCGACATACGCCGCATAAGTCATGTACATGTCAGCAACCGGAAATGCACCGCGAGTCTGCAGGCCCAATTCGGATACTGGTGCGGCCTGGTCATGACCGAAGCCGGACAGGGCGGTTGGCAACTTGTTGATCCATGAGGGGTGCAGGTTCTGGCGAAACTGCCCCAGTGGACTGAGAAACTTGCCACCCACCAGCACGAGATAATCATTGACGAACAAGTCGACCGTCATGTATTCAAGCGCCGTCTCGGTACCACCATCATCATCGACTTCAATTTCCAGTTCGGCCTCCATCATCACCAAGTCCTTGTACTGGTAGTGGAAGATTGGGTTGAAGCGTGCACCGGAAAAGGCAGCGGGTTCGCCGTCGTTGTCCGAGTAGGTGGCATCACCATAACCGGCGAGGTGTACGACCGAATCGGTGTTCTTCCATTCCGATTGCAATGAGGTGACCTCCACAACTTCCTGCCTGATTTCCTGGACTTCCTCCTTGGTTGCACTTTGTTGTTCGTACTGCTGCAGGGTTTTCTGGACCTGTTGTAGTTGTTGCTGTAAGACCTCCACCTGCGCCTTCAATGCATCATAGGCGGCGTCCGGCTGAGGCGTTCAGCGGCATGGCGAGTGCGATTGCAGTAGCGACCGCCCCCCACCTGTATTGGTTGCATATGAGTTGCATGAGACTTCTCCATTTGTGCAGTGTCGTTCGACACTCGAACCTGCTCATGAGCTGGTTGCTCCGTCGCAAGCTTGATAACCGCTGATTCCCCAGATGTATCTATACGTCTCGAGTGCTCAGTCATGTGATCACTACTATGTAGCATGAGGGTACCTATAAATATCTCAAAACAGGTAACCCTCTCTTTTTTAAGAAGCGGTGTTAGACTGGGTCTGAACTAAGGCCGTTAATGCTGGGCATAATAGGCTCCGAGGTGTGCAAGAATTCCTTCAGCTTTCAAGACGGCGTTTGTAACAATTGGCCATGCGCCTCTCGGATTGTCTACTGCATATACCTTTAGGTCGTCTATTATGGCAACTGATGTGTTGTAAATGGGCTGTGTCTCCGCCTGGCTTTTTCCATCTTCAAGTGCCCGGGAAAGATCTCTGACCACATCCATAAAGTGCCGCACATGATAGCGAAATACGGTGTGGCCACTAGCGCCCTCCTGGTCCAAGTAATTGGGGGGTGAAGTGCGACATTCGATGTTTAAACGGCGTGCTGCGGAATATAACTCATCTGACAATTGTAGGGCGTCTGACGCATTCCACGGTTTCAACTCAGCACCCATCGCCGGCGTTATCGCAAAAAACAGAAGTGCAATGTAAAGGCTAATAGCGTGGTTTCGTAAATTAATCATCCGAGCCTCCTAAACGATATACGTTTTTGAGTAAAAAATGTAGCGTCCAGACTTGAGGACGCGTCCCGCTTGCAGGCGCAAAATACTGCCAAACATGCGCCTCAAAAATACCTGGCTGCCTAAAGATTCATTTCCATCCCGCTATGGCTTAACCTGACAGCTTGTACTCTTGGTAGGTAAACTGTAACAATAGGCACCTGTCATTGACGTGACATGGCAATTACAATTAGGTCATCAGAATGTCATCCTCTCGCCAACGTACTACAGGTAAACTCATTATAAGATCGGAAAATCCGTTAGCGTGGTTCATAAATGTGGCTAGTTAGCTGCCCTTGGCAGCCAATCTGGCTATGGATACCTACAAACGCTCGCTTAGGAGGTACGGTGGCGAACCCAGGAAGACCGTGACGGCGGGAGCGAGGTATGAGTAGCTCGGCATTCCGGCGATTCAAGTCAACAGCACAGGCTTAACGATTCTTATATATTCACACCGCTGGTTATATTTTTTCGATCTCGCCAGGCATCTTGTGTCAGCCGAGCATTATCGATCAAGGAGACACGGCGCCTTTGTATCCTGGGAAAAGGAAGTTGCTGCGTGAACGCGACGATGCTGATCTTTATGGCGATTCAAAAGCTAACTTGCCGGTACCGATGAGAGTTCAAATAACCCCGCAGTGGGATTGCCCTCGGCATGTAGTAGGGAGCAAAGAATGAATGCTCGTCAACACTGGGTTCTCGTTGCTCAATCAACCCATCAGAAGTATGACGATAAAACTACGAACTTGTAATGTGTTTGTCATCAAAGGGTAAGCAGACATGCGTTATTCTTGGTGGAAGAATGAAACTTGACGTTGGCCGTACATAAGCGGTCGAATTCCTTCATGCTCGCCCAATGCAACGATTTTTATCGGTGACATTTATTATCAGTTCCAATAGTTTGGCAATAGTATCGATTCAGTATGTGCTGCTATGCGTATCTTAGTCCCACACGCTCCATGCGTTGAGGCGAGAGTAGCCTCTATATACGCTGAAAGGTGTCACCGTGCTGCTATACTTTCTAAAGTGAGAAAAACGATTGCCATATTGTTAATCTTTTTGTGGACGGCCAGCCATCAGGCTGCTGCATTTACATCGGCAGTATTGTCCAACACAACGAGTCACCAGAATACTGAATTCCAAGCTGAGATGAGTAGCCACCACGGCAACTTAGCGTTGCTATTACCCGGCAACGATACTACGCATCACCACGGCGAGATGAAAGGGCAGGCCTGTACAAACGGTTGTAGCCAGATCATATGCCAATGCCCTATCGGCGGAGGGCATGTGATGTCGGCTAGTAGCTCCCCCCAATTTTTTGGACAACACGGGATAAGTACGCAGCGCATAACGGTAGTTTGAATCCCTTATAAATAAGCCCGGTACGCATCACTCCAGTCGAGTGCGTGCTGCACATATGATAGACAGCAATAATATTTCACACATTTGAAAATGAGAGGAAATCATTATGAAACACTGGATCAAGCTAATTGCAGTAAGGTTTATCCTTATACTTACGTTCTTTCTGGCAGTTGCATGTACAGATAAGAAAGCTGTCATTGGCGAACAAAGTAGTACCGATGTAATTTACATGGAGGTATTTAAGCAAGCATCTTGTAGCTGCTGTGGTAAATGGGTGGATCATTTAAGAGGGGCAGGCTTTGACGTGAAGACAAGAAACCGTCTGAATCTTAATGCGATCAAAAATGAGTTTAGCATTGCTCGACCCTACCAATCCTGCCATACGGCAGTGGCAGAGGATTACGTATTTGAAGGCCATATTCCAGCTGCTTTAATCAAGAAGTTTCTCGAGGAAAAGCCAATCGATGCACTCGGACTAGCGGTACCCGGTATGCCGATAGGCAGTCCAGGTATGGAAATGGGTGCGCGCTTTGATAGCTACGATGTACTGTTATTGAAAATTGATGGTAGTAGTGAAGTTTACGCGCATATCAGTGCTCCAGAACGGACAAGCCAGGTATCCGAATAGTAGGGAAGTAGATCAATGAAGAAAGATACGACGCCGTCGATTTCCCCGGAAGTAGAAGTTAATGTTTACGGAAAGAGTGATGAGGATACCGGTGCCGGATCAGGGCTCTCCGATGTCGAGTTTGGATTACGACTGCGCTATGCAATTCGGCGGGAATTTGCTCCCTATATTGGCCTGAACTGGTACAAAAAATATGGCAATACTGCCGACTACGCTCGAGACGATGGCGACGGAGTCAGTGATACCTCTGTTGTCATTGGTGTACGTGCCTGGTTTTAGAGAATGATGAAACGGGAAGTGGCGCCAGGTAGCCAGGTGTTGGTCACCCCTTGTTGGGGAAGCTGGAAACTATCGCGCGATCCGGCCAGGGGGATGACTTTGCCGCGCTGGTTGGTGGTGTGGAGTACACCTTTTATGGAATAAGGGGCTCGAATACCGATCTTGGCTTGCTCGCAGAGTACCTCTACGATGATCGTGACCAAACGGCACCGCTCACCGCCCTGGATGACGATATCTTTGTCGGCGCCAGATTCACGCTCAACGATCCGGATGATACCAATATTCTCGCTGGGGCCATCGTTGACCCGGAGGATGGTGAGACGGTCGCGCTTATCGAGGCGCAGCGGCGCTTCGGTGAACGCTGGAAGCTCGAAGCCGAATTGCGCTTGCTTACCAATATTTCAGATAAGGGTCGATTATTCGGCATCGAAAGAGACAGTTATCTGACCCTGTGCGCGGCCTGGTATTTTTAGCTACGAGGGAAATGACGAAATGCCAATAACACCAGGAGAAAAAATCCGGATTCTACAACGGCGGGCCTACGGCTATCGTGATGAGGAATATCTCAAGCTGAAAATCGTTGCTGCATTTCTTCCGCCACTACCCAGAAATGCTAATACTCACCCACACGATTCCGCGTAGACCCCAAAATACTATGTCGCGTTCGCTCGCAGAATAGGTCGACTATGATTCCATTTTAACGCGGTGATGTGTCTACGATGGGTAATATTTTTAGCAATCAAATATGTCACGACATTGCACTTTCGATCCAGGCAATTTCGGAATTCATATATCAAAAACGGCAGGTTGCTGGCAGCCTGTTCAAACGCTCAGTTTTATCACGATCATTTTATGAAGGGAAGTGTCGTTAGCGTCAATGATGATATGGTGGTTTTGTGCTTGGGCGAAAGCGATGGAATTGAGCCTGGCACCAAACTCAATGTCTTTACTACAATCTTTGACGGAGCGATAGAAGAGGGCACGGATAACAACTACCGAGGCGAACTCGTCGGCGTTATCTCTATCCACTCCGTTTTTGATCAGCATTTTGCTCGAGCGAATATTTTGAGTGGAACCGTCACGACCGCAGATTTTGTCGATTTGCCAGAGTAAGTATTGGATTTTGAGTGTACTAACAAAACTCGCTGAGTTACTGATAGGCAATGGATTATTGGCCGAAGCCGTGATTAGTGAGATCCCGCGATCGGCAATGTGATTCGAAATTCAGTATGCCGGTTCGTGGAACTGACAGAAATCGCTCCGCCATGTGCCTCTATAATCGATTGTGCAATCGACAGCCCGAGTCCGGTGCCGCTACCGGTGCCGGTGCCTTCGCGCTGCCGTGAGGGGTCAACGCGGTAAAACCTGTCGAAAATATTTGATAGATGGTCCGCAGGTATATCGTCACCCACATTTACTATGGCAATGACAGCACTGTCTTTAAGTCGATCCAGGCGAACAATAATAGGCGCGTTCTGATCCGTGTGGCGGATAGCGTTGGTGAGCAAATTACTTAGTGCTCGGCGAAACATCGCACTGTCACCGTATATTTTGGGGCTTTGTCCCTCGACTTTTAAACCGACACACCGCTCTTCTGCCCAGGCTCCCATGTATTCAATTAGGTCAGCTACTTCGACGGCGGTATCCAGGATTTCAAAGGCAGGTTTGTTTAGACCAGTGTCACTTCGCGCCAGCCAGAGCATATCATTGATCATCCTGGCCATACGCTCAAACTCCTCCAGGTCGGAATACAGTATTTCACGGTATTCGTCCACATCCCTGGGTTTGCCCAGAACCACCTGTGTCTGCGTCGTCAGATTAGTGATCGGAGTGCGCAACTCATGGGCAATATCGGCAGAAAAATTGGACAGCCGCTGGAATACGTCTTCCATGCGCTCGAGCATATCGTTAAATGAGTTAACTAATTCCAGTAGATCAACCGGTACATCCCCCGGATAAATGCGCTGGTTCAGTTTTTCTGTCGTAATATTGCCGATTTGCTCACTGATGCGGTGTAGCGGCTTGTGCCCAATTTGTACAGCAGCCCAGGTGGCCGCCAGGATAATCAGGGTGGCTCCGGCCAGAATGCCCCACAGTGTCTTCTGAAACTTGGCCATAAAATCCAGATGGAATTTCATAGACGAGGCCACGACAATAACAAGATTCGGATAGGTACCGTCCAGGCCACTCTCGGCAGTCAACACGGTGCCACGATAGGTATCGCCGCCTTCTGACCAGCGATAGAGACCTTCCGAGAATACCTGGCTACCCGGTGTCACCGCGCTCAGAACACGGGATAAGTCCGGGCCGGGCGCAGCGTACAGCTGTTGGCCGGTACTATCGAATACGCTAAAAAAGACGCCGTGATGCCCGGAAATCGCCCCTTTCATTCTCTCCTGAAAATCACCGCTGATGCGGGTGTTCGCTTCAGCAGAAATTGCTTGCTGTACAGCTGCGGCCACCACCTGGAGTTCATCGGCGTCCTGTTCAGCAAAATGCTTCATTATGGAGCGCTGCACCGCGAAACCCAGTATCAGCACAAAGGCAATAAAAATACTCCCCATAAGTGCCGTTACCCTGACTGCAAGAGAGGCCTGGCGCAGTCGCACTGGTTTAAACCTCATCCGGTGATTCCAGTTGATAACCCATGCCGCGCACTGTATGAATCAACTTTTCTGCGTACGGATCGTCGATTTTCGCTCGCAGGCGACGAATGGCGACATCGATAACATTGGTGTCGCTGTCGAAGTTCATGTCCCATACCTGTGATGCAATCAGAGAGCGTGGAAGGACTTCCCCCCTGCGCCGTACCAGCAACTCGAGCAGAGAAAATTCCCTGTTGGTAAGTTTGATGCGGTTCCCTCCTCGAGTGGCCCGTCTGCGGGGCAGATCGAGAACCAGATCCCCTACCTCCAATCGTTCCATCAGGGGGGAGGAAATACCCCGTCGAAGGAGTGTGCGGACTCTCGCCAACAATTCTGCGAAGGCGAATGGTTTAACCAGATAGTCATCAGCGCCGAGTTCCAGGCCCTTGACTTTGTCATCCACACTGTCGCGCGCCGTCAAAAACAGCACTGGCGTTTGATGGTCTGCCTCCCTGAGTGACTTGACGATACGCCAGCCGTCAACATCGGGCAGCATTACATCCAGAAGAATCAGGTCATAGGATTCGGTCATGGCAAGATGGTGCCCGTCTAGCCCATTGCGAGCCAGTTCTACCAGAAACCCGACTTCCGTCAGTCCCTTGTGCAGGTAATCGCCTGTTTTTGGTTCATCCTCGATGACCAGGAGTCGCATTGCAGGTTCTCCAATAGATTGGGGATAGCGTGGCATACCTTCGGGAGTGAGTGCGCCGGTATTGAGCTTGATTCTGCTTAGAATAAGTTAACAGGCCTGTCAGAAAGATTGCCTACAGATTACAGATTTGTAATGCGGGTGTCATCAAAAAGAAAGCCGGCGTGCGATAGTATTTCTAGACAGACGAAACACGAGTCGAGATAGGCAGATCAAAGCAAGTATCGTTCATCAATTGCACATAAGGAAAGTAGAAATGAATAGACCCATATCCTTACTACTGGTCGCGCTATTTGTGCTGGGCACCACAATGTCGGTAAAGGCTCATGATCCCAGTGAGCACTTGGTAGCGGGGGAGGCGCCCGATTGTGCGGCGATGCATCAGTCTGGTGGGCCGACGATGAATATGAAGGATCCAGTTGTACAGGCGATGATGAAAAAGTGTAAGAAATCCATGCATATTGATGATCAGACGATTGTCGTGAGTGATGAAGCGATCAAGAGTGATGCGGCGGGCAATGATGAGGGAAGACACAAGCACGACAAAGGGAACGAGAGAACACTCTAATTCGGCAATATTTAATGGTTTCGAAACGCCAGGACCGAAATAGCGATCAGGATAGAAAACAGACGAATACCAATTGTCAGTGGATGCAGATATGGGAGCTCTGGGCATGAGATATTTGAAGGCAGCCGTACTGTTGATACTTGTTATTGGTGGAGTCTCTGTCGCTTTCCTCTATTCCGGTATCTACGCAATGGGCGCCGATGTGCCGCATACCCGACTGACCTATTGGGCGTTGGAGACACTGCGGGATAGTTCGATCGACCGAGTATCCCGTGAGTTGGTGGTGCCGCCCCTTACGGACCCTGAACTGCTCCTGGCAGGTGGCCCGGATTACAACGAAATGTGCGCAGGTTGTCACCTGAGACCTGACAAAAGCCAGAGCGATATGAGTATTGGACTTTACCCGCGCCCGCCAAATTTAAGCCTGCCACCTTACCTACATACAGGTGGCGATGGAGGCGAAAGGGCGGTGCGACTAGCCCGTCGACAATTTTGGGTTATTAAACACGGCATAAAGGCTTCAGGTATGCCGGCATGGGGCCTAACCCACGATGATCAACGTATTTGGGCGATGGTCGCGTTTATTCAAAAATTGCCGCAACTTACCGCGACGCAATACCAAATATTGACTGCCCGAAATGATGAAAGTGAGGCACATCATTAAAGTTTGATTGATGACTTGGCGAACTAAAGGAAACAAGATGAACGAATCCACAAACCATTATCACCACACAGCAAAACTGCAAAGCAGTGGTCACGCCATGACGGCAATGAGTCGTCAGCAAGAGCTGATTGTTGAGGGCGCGGGCTGTGCCAGTTGTGTGGGCAAAATCGAGTCTGCGCTCAAACAAGTGCCTGGGGTAGAAAATGCCGAGATGAATTTTGCCGATCGCACGGTAACCGTCTCGGGCTCGGCTGGTTGCAATGCGTTGATCAAAGCCGTTGAGCAAGTTGGGTACAATGCCAGGGCAATGGAAGAAGGCTCAGAAGATAGCGCTCTGGAGCAGAGAGAAAAGGCGGAATGGGCCTATTACAAGCGATTGATACGGGAAATGGCCATCGCGCTACTGCTGGGCGTGCCGCTGATGATATACAGTATCGTGGTCGGCGAAATGACCGTCACTACCAATACCGAGCGCATTGCCTGGTTACTCGTGGGATTTCTGACACTGGGCGTGATGGTCTTTTCGGGAAAGCACTTTTACGTAGGTGCCTGGCAATCATTCAAAAATCATTCAGCCAATATGGATACTCTGATCGCGCTGGGTACCGGCACTGCCTGGATTTATTCCATGGTAGTGGTGTTTTTCCCTGGCGTGGTACCTGAGATGGCCCGTCATGTGTATTTTGAAGCCACAGCGATGATCATAGGTTTGATCGACCTGGGCCTGGCCTTGGAACTCAAGGCCCGAGGCCGTACGTCGGAAGCTATCAAGCGGTTGATTGGCTTACAGGCCAAAACGGCAAGAGTCGTTCGTGATAACAAGGAACTGGATATCGCCATTGCGCAGGTGTTATTGAACGATATTGTACGCGTGCGCCCAGGCGAGAAGTTTCCGGTGGATGGTGAGGTGGTGGAAGGTCATACGGCTGTGGATGAATCCATGCTCACCGGGGAGCCTATGCCCGTGGAAAAGGCCGTAGGTGATGAGGTGGTGACGGGGACTCTGAATAAGTCGGGGTCGATCCTGTTCAAGGCTACCCGCGTGGGCAAGGACACTGCCCTGGCGCAGATCATCAATATGGTAAAGCGGGCACAAAATTCCAAACCACCCATCGGGCGCCTGGCCACACCCATGTCGGTGATGGTGGGCGTGGGCAAGGCGGCGGAAGCAGGTGTGCTGATTCGCAATGGCGAGGCCCTGCAAACAGCTTCCAAAATCACCGCCATGATACTCGACAAAACCGGCACCATTACTCTGGGCTCCCCCAAAGTTACGGACATAGTGCTGGCCGGTGCCGGCAGTGAAGACGGCGTGTTGCAATTGGCCGCGAGCCTGGAATCCGGTTCCGAACACCCGCTGGCCATGGCGATCGTGGAGTTAGCCCAGGAGCGGGGACTACAGCCGGATAAAGTCACCAATTTCAATGCCATAGCCGGCCATGGCGTGGAGGGCGAGGCCGGTGGCCAGAACTTGCTGTTCGGCAACGAAAAACTGATGCACGAGCGAAACATTGAAATCGGGTCGCTGGTGGACAAAGCGCAGCAGTTAGCCGCCGAGGCGAAAACACCCATGTACTTTGCAGTGAATGCCCACTTGGCCGCCATCATCGCTGTAGCGGACCCTATCAAGGAAGATTCCATCGAGGCCATCAAGCGTTTGCAGGGCAACGGCATCCGCGTGGTGATGCTTACGGGGGATAATCGCGCCACTGCCCAGGCAGTCGCCGATCAGGCGGGTATCAGTGAGTACTTCGCCGAAGTATTGCCAGAAGACAAGGCCAATAAGGTCGCTGAATTGCAAATGGAGGATGAGATCGTGGGCATGACCGGCGATGGCATCAACGATGCGCCGGCTCTGGCCATGGCCAACGTCGGCTTTGCGATAGGGACGGGTACGGATGTGGCCATCGAAAGTGCTGACATTACCTTGATGCGCGGCTCCCTGCACGGACTGGCCGACGCCATTGCGGTGAGCAAGGCCACCTTGCGCAATATCAAACAGAATCTGTTTGGGGCATTTATCTACAACGTCGCCGGTGTGCCCTTCGCCGCCGGAGTCTTGTACCCGTTTTTCGGCCTGCTGCTGAGCCCGGTCATTGCGGGCGCGGCGATGGCGTTTTTGTCTCTGACCGTGGTTACCAATGCCAACCGACTGCGCCTGTTCAAGGCGCAAGAGCACTAAGGGAGGCAATTATGTTTTTGGTAAATCTGTCGGGTATAGCGCTTATCGCGTTAATTATATGGTGGTTCTGGTTGTACAAACCAAAGGATGTGGCCCTGGACGACGCTGCCGTGGTGATTGTCGTGGAAAATGGTACGTACCAACCGGCCCACATCAAGTTGGCGGCTAATAAAGCGGCGGTGCTGCATTTCCTGCGCAAGGATGCATCACCGTGTTCTGAAATGCTGCTGCTACCTGACTTGGATATTAGTGAAAGCCTGCCCTTAAACAAGCCCTGGAGCATTTCGCTTCCACCGCTAGAAAGGGGGGAGTACGGGTTTCACTGCCAGATGCAGATGTACAAAGGCGTGCTGAAAGTGGAGTGAGGGAAATTATGTCGCTGAAAAAAGTAACAGCAATATTCAACGGGCTGCAATTAGACATCGTCGAGAAAGCACTGGTCAGCCACGGCGTAAATGGTTTTACGGTGGAAAAAGTGAGAGGGCGCGGCGCCTACTTTAACAGTTACAGCAGGGACCCTTTAACCACACATATTCTGCTGACCACCTATACAAGAACTAAGTATGCACGCGCGATAGCACAGTTGATTATCGATGCGGCACATGTAAATACAGATAACGAGGGGCTTGTCAGTATCTCGCCTATAGACGAAGCATACTGGATTAATACGAAACAGTGCTGTGATGAAAATCAATTTTATTTTTACGAGATGAAGAGTGATTAAGGACACAAGGAGGGAAATGTCATGAGTAACAAAGAACATCGTTTGGGTGTATCTGAAGTCAACCTGGTGGATCGTCATCTCATGGTACACAAAACAGGTGAAGTCCGGATTTTGGAGGCTATTGCTGAGATCAATGAGATCTATGGCTTGGACGAGGTATCGTTCGATGAAAGAACTCTCGTGTTGAATCTGGCCTACGACGCGTCAAAGGTCTGTATAGATCGCATCGAGGAAGTACTGGAAAAACACAATATTGAAATCAGCCATGATTGGTGGACTCACTTTAAGGCCGGATATTACCGCTACGTGGATGAAAATGTGATGGACAATGCCAGCCATGAGCCCTTTAGCTGCCATAAAGTTCCACCTCATAAGTGATCTGGAGTAGTGAACGTCAGAGGGTACACGCCCTCACTGATACATCAAGTGTCCTCAAGGTACAGAGGTGACGGCCATTTTTATGGGTACACATGTGCAAATGGATATATTAAGTAGACGGATCATTATGGATCAAAAACATCTTATCAAACCTCGGGATTTCGGGAATATCTGGCAGCTATGAATACACATCTGTTAAGTAATGTGCGGCAGCATTCGATAAAGGCGTGGGGTCTGGTACTCCTGCTAGGTAGTTACGCGTGGACTCAGCCCATTGCTGAAGAACTATCTGTATTACAGGTTTCGGAGGCGAGATCTCGCGCGCTATCCAGTAATCCCGGTCTTGCGCAGATGCAGGAGCGCTATCAAGCGTTGACTTATATCGCTCCTCAGAAAGGCAGCTTGCCAGACCCCATCGTTAGTTTTAACGCCATGAATATGCCCTGGGACTCATTTGATCGCAATCGAGAACCTATGACGCAAATACAATTGGGCGTTAGCCAGATGTTCCCATTTCCGGGAAAACTGTCCCTGAGGGAGGATATTGCTGTCTTCGAAGCAGAAGCGGCGCTCTATTCCGTTGACGAGATGAGATTGAATCTTGATATGAATGTTACCGTGACGTGGTGGGAGATTTATTTCCTGGATCGATCTTTGGAAACCGTTGCGACAAACCAGTCCTTATTGCGTGAATTTGTAGAAATTGCCAGGAAAAAATATGAGGTAGGTAATGGCTTGCAACAGGATGTACTGCTTGCCCAACTGGAGCTGTCCAAACTTTTAGACAACGAGATTCGTTTAAAAACTATGAGAGATCAGCGGGTAATCCGACTGAACGTCCTTATGGATGTTTCGCCCGATATGGCGATTCAGCTACCGGTAATGATGCCGCTGTCGACGGGAAGTGTAGCCAAAGAGTCCACCTTATATCAGCGTGCAGTGGCGACCAGGCCAATACTCAGACAAGAGGAAGCATCGATAAGCGCTTCTGAGTCCAGGCTGGCACTAGCGAAGAAGGACTACTACCCGGATTTCAAATTTGGGGTGCTCTATGGAAACCGGCAGGAAGATGACCTGGGGCAGTCTCGTAAGGACTTCCTGTCAGTTATGCTCAGTGTGAACATTCCCCTATATGCTGGGACCAAGCAGTCGCAGGCCGTTGAACAACGCACGCGCGAACTCGCCAGGAATCGATATTCGCTCGTTGATCAGAAAAACTTCGTACTATCTTCTATCTCAAATTCTGTAACTGAATATCAACAGGCAAGCGCACAGTTGGAGCTTTTTGGCGAGGGAATAGTCCCCCAGGCCAGGCAAACCGTAGATTCCATGCTCGCCGGTTATCAAGTGAACCAGGTCGATTTTTTGAATTTGGTGCGAAGTCAGGTAACGCTTTTCAACTATGAATTGCAATACTGGAAAGCCTTTACAGAGATTAACCAATCAATCGCTCGGCTCAAGGCAGCGGTGGGAGAGGAGAATATATATGAATAGGGGAACAATATTAGTAGGAGTTTTGAGCCTGTCGATTGGCCTGGGGCTTGGTTACTTTTTCATTCCAAAAAATGGCGGAGCGGATGTCGCCGGCGGAGAAGCCGAGCGAAAGCCTCTCTTTTATAGAAACCCGATGAACCCCGATGTTACGTCACCAGTACCAGCAAAAGATTCTATGGGTATGGATTATATTCCGGTGTATGGAGACAATGATCAGCCAAAGGTTAAAAAAATCCTATTCTATCGGAGCCCGATGAACCCTGATGTTACTTCGCCCGTTCCTGCGAAGGACTCCATGGGAATGGATTATGTCCCTGTCTATGCGGAGGGTGACGTCGGTGACGTGGCAGGGACTGTGAAAATCAATCCTGTAGTCCAGAACAATATTGGTTTACGTACAGCAGTCGCTGAACGGCGAAGTATGTCCAGATCGATCCGTACTGTGGGTAGGGTCGGCTATGACGAAGAAAAACTGCTCCGACTTCACCCCAAGGTTGATGGCTGGATTAAGCAGATGCGTGTGGACAAAACCGGGCAACCTGTCGCACCTGATGAAATACTACTGGAAATTTATTCGCCAAAGTTGGTTGCAACTCAACAGGAATATCTGCTTGCACTGAAAAACTATGAAACCCTTAAGGACAGCCAATTCGATGACATAAGACGGGGGGCCATCGCCCTGGTGAGTAGCTCTAGAGATCGGCTGAGGCTATTTGATGTTCCGGAGCACCAAATCCAGGAGTTGGAAAAAACAAAATCCGTTAAGGAAACCATCCATATACATGCTCCAGTGGGGGGCACCGTTATTCGTATCGGGGCGCGCCAGGGCCAATATGTCTCCCCAGGGACAGAGCTTTATCAAATAGTTGATCTAAGCACTGTTTGGGTCTATGCGGATATTTATGAATACGAGTTACCCTGGGTCAAGGAGGGTGACCCGGTGGAAATAACTATGGCGAGTCTTCCAGGAAAGGTATTGAAGGGTAATCTCTCGTACATTTATCCGTATGCTGAATCAAAAACGCGTACAACAAAGGTTAGGTTGGTCTTTGAGAACCCGGATTTAATGCTTCGCCCGGAAATGTTCGCGGAAGTTACTATTCGCTCCCAGGAAATGGCCAATTTGGTTGTTGTACCCGCTGAAGCAGTTGTACGCTCTGGTGAGTACAACCAGATATTCGTTATGACAGAAGAGGGCGTCTTCGAACCGCGTAAAGTGACACTGGGCGTTGAATCCCGCGGAGATGTCGCTGTGCTGGATGGTATACAGGCCGGTGAACGAGTTGTTGTGTCTGCGCAATTCCTAATCGATTCCGAATCGAAGTTACGTGAAGCCACAGCCAAAATGATCAAGCCGGATCAACCTGACAACGAACCTCCCGCCGAAAACGAATCGGAACAATCGGATGACTCGGAGCTTAAGAGCCATGAGGGGGATCACTAAATGATCAAAGCCATTATCAATGCCTCTTTGAAGGACCGGGTAATGGTCCTGATGGCCACAGTAATCATGGGCATCGTCGGCCTTTTTTCTTATATAAACGCTCCGCTGGATGCGATACCTGATCTATCCGATGTGCAGGTAATTGTGTTGACAGAGTATCCCGGACAATCGCCGCAGGTAGTGGAGGATCAGGTCACTTACCCTCTGACAACGGCGATGCTGGCGGTGCCGGACACGAAAGTTGTGCGCGGCTTTTCGTTTTTTGGTATCTCTTTTGTCTATATTATTTTTGAAGACGGCGTTGATATGTATTGGGCGCGCTCGCGCGTGCTGGAATCCATCAATTACGTCAGCGGTCGCTTGCCGGAAGGCATCACTCCCACGCTTGGGCCGGACGCCACCGGGGTTGGCTGGGTATACGAATACGCACTCGTGGATCGAACCGGACAACATGACCTTTCGCAACTGCGCTCCATCCAGGACTGGTATTTGCGTTATCCACTGCAAACCGTACAGGGAGTCGCTGAGGTAGCGTCAGTAGGTGGATTCGTCAAACAGTACCAGATAGAAGTCGATCCCAACGCGCTACTTCGCTACAACATACCTTTGACAAAAGTAAAACAGGCTGTCAAACAATCGAATAACGATGTAGGCGGTCGATTGATTGAACTTGCTGAAACTGAGTATATGGTGAGAGGGCGAGGTTATATTCAGTCCGTAGACGACATTAATTCTATCCCGGTCGGCGTTGATGGATCGGGAACACCTGTGCGCATAAGGGACATAGCGCACGTTCAAATTGGTCCTGAGCTACGCCGCGGGCTGGTTGATTTGAATGGAGAGGGCGAAGTCGCAGGTGGTGTCGTCATCATGCGCTTTGGCGAGAATGCATTGGCGACGATAAGGGGAGTTCGGGCCAAATTGGAGGAATTAAAAGGGGGATTGCCGGATGGCGTGGAAATTGTGCCGGTCTATGATCGTGGTGACCTGATCGAGCGCGCGGTAGATAGCCTCAATACCTCGTTGCTGCAGGAACTCCTGATTGTTAGTTTGGTTGTCATTCTGTTCTTGCTACATGCCCGGTCAGCGTTCGTGGCGATCATCACCCTGCCGCTTGGGATACTTATGGCTTTTATAGTCATGCGATTTCAAGGGTTGAACGCAAACATTATGTCTCTGGGCGGGATTGCCATAACTATTGGTACAATGGTCGACGGCGCCATTGTGATGGTGGAAAACGGGCATAAACACCTGGCGGAATCTGCTGAAGAGAAAGGGCGCATATTAACCAATGAAGAGCGCTGGGACACTATTGGCCGATCATGTCGAGAAGTGGGGCCAGCGCTGTTTTTCTCCCTGTTGGTGATCACTGTTTCCTTTGTGCCAATTTTTACTATGCAGGCCCAGGAGGGCAGGCTTTTCAGCCCTCTTGCATTCACAGCGACCTATGCAATGGCCGCCGCCGCCATTCTCTCGATCACGCTCGTTCCGGTGATGATGGGATATTTTCTTCGAGGAAAGATCATATCTGAGCATGCCAATCCAATAAATCGCTTCATGCACGCTATACATACGCCCACCCTGACACTTTTCATGAAGTACAGGGGTATTACCATTCTGTGTGCGATGTTACTCCTCGGTATTACGGCGTATCCGTATAGCAAACTGGGTAGCGAATTTGCGCCACCACTGGACGAGGGGGATATTTTATACATGCCAACAACCTTTCCAGGGATATCGATAACCAAAGCGAAAGAATTGTTACAACAAACGGATCGCCTGCTCGCGACCTTCCCCGAGGTTCACCATGTTTTTGGCAAGGTGGGCCGAGCAGAGTCGGCTACTGATGCTGCGCCACTGTCAATGATTGAAACCACCATCCGGTTGAAACCAAGGGAAGAATGGCCGGACCCGGGCAAGACCACCAAGGAACTGATGGATGAAATGGACCAGGCCATTAAGTTTCCCGGGGTGGCAAATGCCTGGACGATGCCAATCAAGACACGTATCGATATGCTCTCCACCGGTATCAAGACGCCCGTGGGTATCAAAGTATCCGGTCCTGATTTGAGTACGCTGCAAGAACTCTCAAAAAGTATCGAACAAGCCATGAAGACCCTGCCGGATACACTTTCCGCATTTGGCGACAGAGCTGTAGGTGGCTATTATCTGGATTTTGAAATCAACAGGGATTCAGCCGCCAGATATGGTTTGACAGTGGGCCAGGTTCAGGACGTCATTAAAAGCGCGATTGGTGGTATGAACGTGACTGAAACCGTTGAGGGTCTGGAGCGATATCCCGTCAACATACGCTACCCCAGGGCGCTTAGAGGGGATATGGAAACGTTGGAGAGAGTTCTGATACCAACGCCAACAGGCGCACAAATACCTCTGGCGATGGTGGCGGATATTAAATACCAGCGTGGTCCGCCTGTTATCAAGTCTGAAGATGCCCGCCCCAATGCGTGGATATATGTAGACATCTCCACATCCGATATTGGCGGCTTTGTACGTCAAGCCAAAGAGGTCGTTGCCAATCAGGTTGAGATACCAGCTGGCTACACGATTACCTGGTCGGGGCAGTTTGAATATATGGAACGCGCCGCGGCGCGCTTGCAGATCGTGGCTCCTGCAACATTATTGATTATATTTCTGCTTCTGTACTTGAATTTCCGCAACATAGTTGAGCCGGTGGTAGTCATGATGTCGATCCCTTTCGGATTGATTGGTGGCATCTGGCTTATCTATATCAATGACTACAACATATCTGTCGCTGTCGCTGTAGGGTTTATTGCACTCGCCGGAATGGCGGCTGAGATCGGGGTTCTGGTACTCAGCTTTATTGACGAGGAGATTGCCACCGTGCGTCAGCGACACAATGGAAATCTGAGTGTGGAACTCATCAAGAGAGCTGCACTCTCCGCTACTTCAAAGCGGGTCAGGCCGGTCGTTATGACCGCGGTGTCTACAATGGCGGGGCTGATACCGATTATGTTGAGTACCGGCAGCGGATCTGATGTGACAACTAGAATTGCTGCACCGATGCTCGGTGGAATGTTAACTGTTTTGATACTTAACCTGCTCGTTCTTCCGGTAATTTACAGTGTTGTATTGCAGTGGGTGGAAGGCGCGGGCAATGAAAAATAATCTCTATGGCGTACTTTTCATGTCCAAATGCAGTAATAGTATTGATGTGGGCCGGGTAAGTGTGGCGGTATACCGGCAACTGTTTTACCAGGGCGGATGATGGCGCACACGCTATGCCCGAAGCGGTTTAGCCTGCGCAACAGGACAGTTTCTTCACGTCCTTGTTAAAGCTCTGTGCAGCGAGTTTGAGCCCTTCCACTGCGGTCAGATACGGGAATATCGTATCCCCCAGCTCCTCGGTGGTAAGCCCTGCCTTCAGGGCTATGACCATGGTCTGAATACTGTCACCTGCTTCCGGGGCGAGGATGGTCGCGCCGAGGAGCTTGTCTGTCTTACTATCGGCGACAAGCTTGATGAGACCGTCTGTTTCTCGCGATGCGATGAAACGCGGAACGTTGTCCAGTGTGATGGTGCTCGTCTTGACGTCGAAACCTTTGGCCTTCGCCTGCGCTTCGGTGAGGCCGACGGTCGCCATTTGCGGGTCGGTGAATACAACAGCAGGCATCGTCGCATTGCTATAGTTGCTCTTGTTGCCGTTGAGGGCATTCCTGGCTGCGAGTTTGCCGCCGTAGGCGGCCATATAAACAAACATGTCATTGCCGGTCACATCACCGACGGCATAGACATCGGGATTGCTTGTCTGCATGAACTCGTCGATCTCGACACCGCCCTTGGCGTTGAGATCAATACCCGCTTTCTCAAGGTGGAGACTCTTGGTGTTCGGCTTTCGGCCTGCCGCTGCCAGCACCTGTTCGGCCTTGATGATTTTTTCACCGCCATTAGTCTGACAGGTCAGTTTCACGGTTTTGCCGTCCTGTTCGATCTTCTGATAGCCGACACCATCGCAGACAGTAACCCCTTCCTGGCGGAGGTGTTCGGTGAGAGCAGCGCTGACTTCAGGCTCGGTATCGGGCAGCAGGTGGCTGCGGCAGCAGATCGTGACCTTGACGCCGGCGCGGGAGAACATTTGTCCCAGTTCACAGCCGATGACGCCGCCGCCGATGATCAGCAAAGAATCAGGAAGTTCTTCGAGTTCCAGCGCCTTGGTGCTGTCGAGAACCGGGACACTCTGGATACCGTTGATCGGCGGCAGGGTAGCCGATGCGCCGGTGGCAAGAATGATTTTCTTCGGATGGTAGAGCGTGCCGTCCACATCGACTTTGGTTCCGTTGCCGGTAAAGCGCGCGCGACCGGCGACATAGGAAATGTTCGGATATTCGGGCAACAGGTCTTCATATTTAGCCTTGCGCAGACTATCGACGAGCTGTTGCTTTTGCTGCACGAGTGATTTCCAGTTGAATATCTCGGACACGCCTTTGAGACCGTCGAAACGGTTGGTGTTGTTGCCTTTATGGACCGCTTCGGTGGCGCGGATCAGGTTCTTGGACGGGACGCAGCCGACATTGACGCAAGTGCCGCCAATGGTTCCTTCACCGGCAATCACCACTTTCGCCTCTGCTTCGGCCGCCGTGATTGCAGCCGAGAACCCGGCCGAGCCGCCGCCGATCACCAGAATATCGGGTTGGGTATGCAGGTTTTTTTCTTTATCGCAACAATCCGACATTCGTCATGCTCCATCTTTATGCGTTACGTCTTCACGGCGCTGTTTGCGCCACACTGCCCAGGCCGTCAGACCCAGGAAAAAGACCAGTGCCGGCAATAGCACGTGGTCCAGAAAGCCCGTGAGGGCTGACAAGCCGACCACGCCCAGCAGGACGACCAGAACAGGCGTGAAGCAGCACAGGGCTGCAATCACCGTCCCGGCAATGCCGACGCCCAACAGCGTACGGTCTTTCATCGGCCGTCTCTAAGAGGTAGGCGATGCCGGATATCCGGCGTTCGTCGAGGCAGCGCCGATTTGCTCGGGCGTCGCAATCGCCGGATCGAAGACGACGGTGGTCGTCTTGGCACTGAAGTTCATCGATACGGATTTAACGCCTTCGACCTTCTCTATAGCCTTGCGCACGGTGATCGGACACACGGCGCAGGTCATCTTCTCCACGGCGAAGGTGACAGTCTGCTCGGCTGCGGCAGTTTGCGTTTCGACGCTGTTCGCGGCCCATGCGTTAGGTAGCATGTTGAACGCAGCGCTTCCGGCCAGCGCGAAAAACGCCACGGCAGCAATAATCAGTGGTGTTCGTTTCATACAGGTTCTCCTAGTAAAACAATGGCGCCCAGAGATTGACCATCGCGGAAAGCAACACGAACACGGTAGCAACCCAGAGGACTGATTTGATGATCCGACTTGATGCCGGGTGCGCGCAATAGCTCCCGTCTGCGCAAGCCTTCTTAGGCTTGAAGTAGACGTGCCGAAATCCAGCCGCGAGCAGGAGCGCTGTTACAGTCAGGAAATACGGTTTGTACGGCTCAAGTGCGGTGAGGTTGCCGATCCAGGCACCGCTGACACCGAGTGTCACGAGCACCAACGGTGCGATGCAGCAGGATGACGCGATCAGCGCCCCCAATATGCCGCCGGCTGCCAATAACCGCTCGCGGTTTTGTTCAGGCGTGGCGCCGGTTTCCGTCCCCTGGACAGCGCTGTCGTGTTCGAGTGTCTTGCTCATCGTTAAACAGGTTTCTCTTGCAAATTTCTCCTGATGCCTTCACCATAAACCCTGTAGCCACTACAAGGTCAAGAGCATATTTGGGGATAGGAGGACCGGGCAGGCGGATGGGTATGACACGAGGTGAACTGGCCAAACGGACCGGCTGCAACGCGGAGACAATTCGTTATTACGAGAAGATCGGCGTCATGCCGGAAACGCTGCGATCAGCCGGCGGATACCGGCAGTATGATGAGGCGCATGAGAGCCGTCTGCGGTTCATCATGCGCGGACGGGAACTAGGTTTCGTCATCAAGGACCTGAAGAGCCTGCTCGATCTCGTAGACCGGCGCGCGGTCTCCTGCGGCGAAGTCGAGAAACTGGCGAAAGCGCATCTGCATTCGGTGCGCGAAAAGATCAGTGACTTGAGGCACATGGAACGCGTTTTGAGCACAACGGTCCGGTCGTGCAGTGGCAAGGATGTGCCGGAGTGCCCACTGATCGATACGCTGTTCGGGGTGCGCCGTTAAGGCGTCGAGTTGCGGTACAAACCGCGTTAATATTGACTCCGTACTACGGTACGGACGTAACCGGTCATTTTGAGACGTCATTTCTCGCCAGCTAAATCCCAGCTATCTTTCTCCTCATCAACCACCACCACAGGAGAAACTTTGTGACAACGTTAGCCTCAGCCGTTGATTTATCGTCT
>Ga0164315_10000710_pt1 | contig 23748 bp, 21 predicted proteins | sample GuaBasSedimGuay6_FD_113737 | JGI IMG/M metagenome (GOLD analysis project Ga0164315, IMG submission 113737) | Subseafloor sediment microbial communities from Guaymas Basin, Gulf of California, Mexico - Guay6, Core 4569-2, 0-3 cm | ecosystem: Environmental > Aquatic > Marine > Hydrothermal vents... | reverse complement strand
TTTTGCTCTTGAGTCATTATGAACGGCATCTATTGCTTCAACTTTTTGAGCATTCTGCATTTCAGGACTCATGTAGTTAGGGTAGATTTTATCAAGTTCCTGCTGGACTCTCACGTCAATATATTGATCCTTCGGTGGTGCTGCGATAAAAGCATCAGTAATTTCCTTCCCGTTGTTATAACCCAAAATAGGCCCAACAACTTCAGGATCTTCTCCATCTTTTTTATAAGCAGCTTTAGGTATCTTTTTGAAGTCCTCTTCAGATAACATCTCTTGGAGTATGCTCGTTTTCATTTTTAAAGTAGGATAACCAATTAACTCACGGCCATCAATTGTCCCTGTTCTAATTGATTCAAGTGCAACATAGACCTGTTTATCATTTGCCTCTTTGTTCACTTCCCCAGTAATTGTTTTCTTTTTTGCCTTATATTCTTTTTCTTGCTTCTTTTGTATCTGTGCAAGGTGCTCTTTATAAAGAAGTCTCTCGGCTTCGTGGCTTGCCTCATCATGAGCATTTAAAACCTTATCAAGATCTGTACCAGTAACGCCAAGTTGCTTAAACAGTTGCTCGGTATTTTCCCTAGAATAATACATCTCTGAATCAGCATCGTTTATACTATCCTCAGTTGCAATCAATCTATTAAATACCTCTTGCATTTCATCTGATAAACTGAGCTCTTGCCCTGCGGCCCTTGAAATACCTCTGAGATTTCTATAAATATTTGTGAGCCAGGTCTTAAAAGTATTAAATACCTTTTGCATTTTCTTATTAGGAGCTTCTCCCTTCATAACATAAGCTTCAAAAAGTCTTGCAAATTGCTCATGATGCTTAGTCTCTATTTGAGACAAGTCATCAATTCCAAACTCATCTAAAACAGTGCTGATATCCTCAAGAAAATTTTGTTGTTTCCTATTAGGAACACCAAGAGACAAAATCCTTTTTTCCATATCTTTCATGTTCTCTAAAAACGCATGACCCATCTCATGAATAGCACTTGATTTATCCTTTGATTTAAATAAAGAGATAACCATTTTCTCAGGAGAACTTAGGTCTATTTGAGCTTTTTTGGCTTGGAAAAATAGATCTGGTCTTTTCTCACTTAATATTGTTAAAGCCTCTTCTCTTGCTCCATCTTTACTACTGTCATAAGTTTCAATATCTGTAATACCACTTTTTTTAAGGATCTCGATTGCCTCTTTGCTTGTATCCATTGGAACAACAGCGGCATTAAATTCATCAATGCCAACAGCTCTCTGAACTTTTGCCTCAAAGTATTCGGTTGGAGCATCACGCAATACCCTAAAGAAATCTGTTATCTCACCAGCAAGATCACCTATATCATCATAATATTGATTTAATGAATCAACACCGAGCTCAGCAGCTTCCTCGAGCCTTGCATCAATAACAGAGCTCCCAGTATAGCCCTCGTCAAGTTCCTCTAGTCTATTTGATATATCATCATGGATGGCATTAATTTTCTCTTTTTCAATGTCCATCTCTTTTTTAGATACAATCTTTTCTCTTTTTTCTTTTATGGCCTTGACGCTTTTTAATTGCTCTGTAGCCTGCGATCTTATTGCTCCTACACCACTAAACTGCTCTCCTCCTCGCAAAGAGGCTTTCATAATCTTAACAACATTTTCTAGCGTATGAGGAACATATTTTCTTGTCCAACTAGGAGTGAAACCTTTAAAAATTCTCTCACTTTTAACATGGTCAGATAAAAGATTTTCATAAAAAGAATCATATTGTTTTTGATTGTCCATTATCTTTTGTCTTAAATCGCTTCTACCTGAGTATTCAATACCCTCAACCGCAGCGAATAGAGCAAGGATTGAGTGGTGGTCTTTAGGATCTCTCCCGCTCTCTATTGCATCTACAACATCATAAGCTCTAAGATTTTCATTTTCATACTTTTCAGCAAGCTTTGAAAGGCTTGGCTTTGTTACTCTTTCCACCTCTGGATAACGAGGACTATATATGTCAGCACCAAAAGTTTTAGCCTTATCTTTTAAAGCTAACTCTGGAGTAGTTACTAAAGTTATTCCTCCAAACCCTTGCATACCAGTTTCTTTTTTCGTTATTGCAAGACTAGGAACAGCAAGCCCACCCATTTTATCTGCGTGCTTAAGGTTTTCCTCAGACAAATTATGGACAGTAACTAAGTTTTTCCCGACTTTATCCTCTTGAAACAAAACATCATCTTTCCTTCTCGTACTTATTTTACGCATTGCGTTGACAGTGTCCCTGAATTCTGATATACTAATCTCAGAGACTCTAGGAGCAGATTTGGCATGGTCCTCTGGACGTAGCTGGACTCCTCCTGGAGACTCCTTTTTTTTGCCTTCTTTTATAAATGGCCTTGAAATATCGATAACATTACCACCGTCATCTACAGTAAATTTCATCCCTATGTCAAAAGCATCACCACTTGAACCAATACTATAGTAAACAGTATTACCTTCCTTGTCCGTCATAATAGGCTTGGCCGACTGTGCAAAACTTAGGAAATTACCTAGTGCTAATATTTCTTTCTTAGCTCTAGCTCTTGCAGTTTTTGACTCCCTTTCACTTGTCGTCTTAACTGCGTCTTCACTTGTTGCTTTTTTACTTTCAGCAAGTGCGGCAAAAACAACTTTTTGCCCTACAGAGATATCGCCTACATGTAAAGTTTTACCACCGAACTTATCAGACAATAGCTTGGACATTTTCCCATAGGTTAATTCACCTTCCATTTCCTTGATATCTCTAATACTTGTCTTTTTTGCATCGGATAAACTCGCACCGCTTGCAAGTATCTTTTCTCCTCTAGCTGGATAATATTCAAACCCTGTATTTTTATCAGTTTGAAACATCACATCGTCATCTTGATCTACTGCCTCTTTCCCAAACAGTGCCCTGTAATCATCATCAGGCATAACTTGACGGCCGTCACTTGTTTCATATCCATTAAGCAGTCTATCATGGGAGATCTGAACTATTCTTTTCCAAACAGGTCCGGTCTTTTTATTAACCGCTTTTTCAAAATGCTCTTTGTTTTTCACTTGGGCATCTGCGTACCAACTAGGATAAGTATTCAAATAATGACGGTCTACATAATCATTTGTTTCAATTTCACGACCTTCATTGTCAGTCATTTTCCCCTTGATAAGCCCAGTAGTAACCTCTGCAGCGGCAACTTCACTTGCCATATCGACCATATCATCACTTACAAACTCCATGGCAACGCCAAAAGCATCGTCACTTAATTCGTCAAGAGTCTCTATTTCATTATTTGCAACAGGAATACCACCTTCAAAAAAAGCCTCCTCTCCCTCTGGTATCTCTTCTCTGTCACTTACTTTATTCTCTTTTACAAGTACGTCTTTTACTTTTTTCTTTTTTTCAATTTTTGCTTTAACTTTTTTAGGCTCTCTCATAAGCCTCTTTGCTTGAGATTCAGACATAGGCCCAAACTCTTTCTCATATCTTTCAATAGCTCCAGGATTTAACTCTGTAGACAATTTTTCTCTTGTCCTGTCAGTCATTCGTGGCCGTTCGCTACTTACTTCAAGTCTCCTCTGTTGGAACTCGCTTGTCGCATCAGTTCCCATTATTTCAGCATTTGCTTCCATGTTGCCAGCGTAAATCATTGACAGCATTTTAGACTCATCCTTACCAAGGCCAGCGGCAACAAATTGGTCTGCAACCTCTTGCTCAACTACTGCTTTACTATCGGCCAGTTTTTCACCATTAAGGTTTTCAATTTTTGCCTCTTCAACTAGAACCTGTACAACTTCTTCAACATTACTTAAAACATATTTGGCTTCGTCAGCACTCATTGAGTCTTCAGACCTTGACGAGATTGCAGTTAATTCAGAAAAACTTTCCTCATCTTGCATTTTTGTTACGTAATCACTTAAAGGTACTTCTAGACTTTTACCTTGAGATTTGGCTTTCTCGTAGTCAGCCCGGCCTCCTGGCAATAATTCATCTGCTTTCTCAGCCGGATTCTCACCTAGAGCCGCCCAGTGATCATCCCATTTATCAGATTGGAAAAAGACTGCAGCATCTCCACTTGATTCATTAATTATGTCAGTAAGAGATCTCTTATCTCTAGTCATTAACTTCGATGTTTCTAGAGCTGCTGTGAGCTCACCAATAGCATCATTTTGAGTCAATGCTTCCTTAGCCTGAGTTACCTTATCTTTTAATGCAACTACTGCCTTAGACGTGCTCTCAGGAAGTGAGCTTCTTAAAGTAGCTCCCTGACTTGCAGCAAACCCAGCCGCACCAAAAGCACCACCAGAAAAGATTGAACTAACACCCTCTAAAGCTGCCTCTCCAAAACTAGCTTTATCATATCCCTCAGCAGCAATAGTCCCACCGAATTCTCCCATTGTTTCACCAACGACTTCAACTCCAGTTGCTTTTGCAGCTCCGGCAACTTTTCCAATTAGGCCAGGCTTTGCAGCTTTGAGAAGAGTCCCCCCAACAACATCGGTAAGCCCCTCTATCATTGAGTTTGTAACACTCTTATTAAATGCTTTCTCTTTTGCTATCCTCATTACTTCAGGATTTCTCAAGGCCTCGGCCATACTTTTTGGATCGGAAGTGTTAACTCCCTGGCTTGCTAGATATGTCTCCATTTCCATTTGGTATTGTAACATTGTACCGGCCGCCGTGGACGCTGCAACATAACCAGTTGCACCACCAATAACAGAGCCAACGCCACCACCTATTACCGTCCCTACTCCTGGAACTACGGAGCCTAAAAAAGCACCACCAGTTGCACCCAACGCAGCACCGGCTTTACTCCCACCAAACCCAGCAATCATAGGAGCAATACTATGGACCATACTCTGGGCCGACATATAAAGCATTGCTCTCGGGGAGCCACCGACCGTTTTTATCCAATCAAATAGCTCTTCCGTACTTTTTAAACTACCTTCCCCAAATTCAGCAAGGCCTTCTAAAATTCTACCATTCCAAGCTTTTTTAGCACCGTTTCCGGCAGCGTCAAGAGCTTTTGATAATTGTACCTCTGTCTCATACTCATCTTGGAATTCTTTTACATAGGCCCCTTGCTTTGCTGTGATCTCTTGAATTGATTTATTTTTTGCTGCATATTCAGTCATTAACTCGTCAATATCTCCCATACCATTCATTGCTCTAAAAAGAGTCACTGACTTGGAAAGGTTAATTGTGTTCATATGTAAAGCCTCTCCAATATCACCAACAAAACTATTATCATCGGCTTTACTTGAAAACTTTAACCGCTGTGATGTTGAATCAATCCCTTTTAAAGATTCAAGATCATCATGGGCAATAGCAACATTATCAGGATTAGAATAAAATTTTTGCAAAGTTGGATTGTTCTTAGCGAGATTACTATCTTTAAATTGTTTTTTTGATGCCTCTGTTTTGATCATGTCAAAGTTACGATCAACATAACTCTCTGGCATATTCATATCATTTGCATATTTTCTTATTTCAGCTTGTCTCTCAGGTTGTTTAACAACGCCTTGTTTAACAGCTACATTATGCTGGACATTCTCGGTTTTAGCTTTCTCAAGAACCATGCCGTCATAAGGATTTTCAGTTTCAGATTTTTTTTTTAAAGTAGGTTCCTGTAGCATATCATCGTATTCATTCATTAGTTTATAACCTTATTGAGTTTTCGTTGATACATGGCAATTGCAGCGTCATCCGTGAAATTTTGGCCTGCCTTTGCAAGAGCTTGTCTTATAAATTGTAAATCTTTAGCTGGGATATCGTCAACATCGACACTTGAAATCTCTTCACCACCTTCAAGCTCGTAAATGCTCTTTTCCTTGTCAAACCACATAAAACCACCGTCTACAACATTAACTTTAAATAGCATTGAGTCCACTAGACTCTGAAAGTCCTTTTGTGGCATTTTCTTTTTATCGTTAGCTTCTTTCCATTCAATTACTTTTTCATTAACTTTCTGGTTAAATTCAGCAATCTTTTTCTTGTCTTTTATTCCGGCCTCAGCTAGGGAAGTGCTTACAACTTTTGTATCACTTAAAAATCCCTTAAACTCGGCATCATCTTTCCCGGCACTTTTTGACATCCTATCTCTTAAGGATACTTGTCTGGCCACGAGTTTTTGCCTATTCGCATTTGATAACTCATGAGCATGCTCATTTATATCAGTCTGTAAAAATTTTTCTTTTAGCTCCGGAGTAGAAGCAAGTATCATAAGATCATTATAGGCAACCGGATCATTTGGTGGCTCTAGCCCCTGGGATATATAGTCCATAACTTTATTAAGCGAGTCACGTCTTTTTCCTGATAAGTTTGAGATCTCTTCACTCGTTAGGCCGTCCGTGCTTTTTGTAGCATAAACATTCTCAATTGCTTTATTAAAAGCATCTTGTTTTTCAATTGTGGCGACTTGTTTTTTTTCATTAAGCCTTTGCTTAACTCTCCTAACAGTCGCATCTCTTACCTCTGGATCAGTAATCTCTCTTGCTTTTTTTAAAGAGTCTTTCATGCTCATATCTTGTCGAATAATTTGATCAGTCTCTCTTTGAGAATCACCACGAACACTAGAGACAGCAATAGTTTTTTCTAATCTTTCGAGTGTTTTTTGATCAATTTCTCCAAGTGACTTTGCTTTTTCAAGCCACGCCTTTGCGTCTTTATCCCTTTTAGAGTTAACAAATTTATTTATCACGCCCTCATGAACACCAGTTGTAGCTTCAAGTTGTAGTAATTTGATCCTATCCTGGGACATCCCTTGGCTTTTTCCCACGTCAGCAATTGCTTGATTAGATCTCTCGATATTTTGTCTAAGAACACTTGTAATATTGCCGTCTTTATCGGGCAAAGTCATTGCATCGGGGTTACTAATTGACTCTTCTTTTAAGCTTGCTACAAGAGAAAGTGCTGTGTCTTTCTCATAGGCCTGCATTTGAGGTCCAGCATGCCTATTCATTTGGGCCGACATTTGGTTTTTAGCCTGAGTTGTATAAGCGTTATATTGCTCTCTCACTCTCTCGCTAGTAATACCGTTGGCCTCTTCATTTACAAATTTATCATAATTCTCAGAATAACCATCAAAAGATTCAGCAGATTGTTTCCCTCTAGTATTAAGAAAGCCAAACTTTTTATCGTTCATCATGCCATTTCTGGCACTTGTTTCTTTAGCTTGCAATTCTCTAAGTTGAGTCTGTTCGGCCTTATTCCTTTGCTCTATTCTAATTTTATCAACAGTCCCTAATATCCCTTGAACTTGTTTAGCATGTTGAGGATCACCACCACCAAACGCTCTAGTGTCCGATACTGTCGAGAGATTAACTTGCCTTGTTCCTTGGGCCTGGACTCTTTTTCTTGCTGTTGGTATTGTAGGCATTATTATCCTCGTTTGTACGTGCCATAAGCACTTGTTAAGCCTTGGACGGCACTTAGGCCACCAGTTACCATAGTAGATCTTGCCCTTTCACCACCTGCAGTAATGCCCATGTCTGCTTGCATTCTTAAATCTTGAGCTTGGGTTTTCATTCCCCAAGCTTCTTTCCATGCATTATTTTTTAATGTTTGGACATCCTCGGCACCTATTCTTTCGGTATCTCTCCTTATCTGAGTAGACACTTCACTTCCAATGTCAATCCCTTGAGCTGCGAGATTTACTTTTTGTGTCCCGATCATGCGGCTTATATCTTGCTGGACATCAACAGCATCATCTAATGCCTGTTTTCCAGCTTCCTCGGCCCTCACGTCAAGTTGAGCGGCATTTGTCCTCATTTGTTGAGCATTAAATTGAGATTGTCTCTCGAGAGCATCAGCTTGCTGTTTCGACTCATAGAGCCCATATAAACTAGTAGCTACCCCAGCCACGGCCATTCCAGTTGCCATAATAACCCCTCTTAATTAAGTCCGAACTTTCCAGCCGGTGATATCGAAAGAATTGTAAGTGGGATAGGGTCCACTTGCCTTATAAAAACTCTCCCATTGCTATTCCATTCAGGTCTTATATTCACATTTATTACATCAGTCTTCAACTCAATCGGAGAATCATAATCCTCATCACTTCTAAGTTTTGTTTCAATAAGTCCCTCTAGAGAATTACTACCCTCTGGTGACTCGCTTCCTATCCATGCACCTCTTGATTTTTCAACATAGAGATTTACCGAGCTAACAATTTTTTTCTTATCTACAATTGTTCCCTGTGGAACATCTACGTCAAGCGTTTCAATGTCCGAAGTATACGGAAGACCTACGTGGATAACACTATAGGCTTTATCTAGTTGGATCACACCACCGGAAACCGTTACTGTCTCATAACTCTCGTTATAAGGGGACGCTACAACAAACCCATCTCCAAAAACCGAGACATCTTTGCCCTCTAAATGATCAAGTCCAGAAAGCTCATCAACGGCCCTTGCCCATTCACTTATTGCAACATTTTGTAATTCAACGGCAACAGTCTTTGAAGGGTAAGCTTCAACTATGGTATCGCTTGTATACGTTGCAACTTTGCACCGGAGCCCATTAATAAAAATAGAGTTTCCTATATCACCTACTGCAAAAAATGCCTCACTACTTGTTAAGACTACTTTCTCACTATAGAGCCACCCGGTATTCCCAGTCGCTTGGGTTATCGTCATGGTGTGATTACTGTCAGTATTTCGGCCGTCATAGGTTAAATTAGAGTCCAACATTTTCATGTCTTCAATATCATTCACTTGTCTAGTAGTGAAATATTCAATATATCTTTTTTCAGTCCCATTAATAGTCCTTTTCACAGTTACAAAAAGTCTATCCTCATTTCCAGCCGGAACCACTGCAACATTTTCAACAAACCCACCGTCAAAATCATGAACATGCCAGGCCATAACCTGTTGACTCCGTACTAGAGTTAACCCGAGCAAGGCCCCGTCACTTCTTACAACCCATAAAGTTGAATTTGGAATTTGTTGATAGGCCCAGTCTACAATGGTAAAATTATCGAACAAGTGATAACTGAAAATTGTTAAATCATTTCCAGAATAACCGTCAACTTCATAATTAAAACCAAGATCTCGTATTATAGAGCCTCTTGCTTGCTGATAAATTGCCTTACCATCAATAATAATAGGTTGTAGGCCGCCCGATCCATTGTACGAATATTGCTTAGTATTTATATCTGTGGGTTTAATCATCCCACTTGCGTCCCCTGCAGCACTCCATTCACCACCACTTGTCATAATAACAAGCTTTCCCAGGTCAATCATAGACTTAACTGCATTGATCTGTTTTCCTACCATGTTAAATGAAATAGCATCGTCATCCTGGAGAGGTGAACTCGTTGTAAAATTTTTAAAATTCCCTGTTTTTGAGAGATAAATTTTCTCAGGGTCATTTATCGTATTTGCAAAACCAAGCCTCTGTTGAATATAAGTAACAGTGCTAGGGTAGTTGCCAGTTCCAATAAAAGGGTTTCGTGAACTAGGAGGAGTGTTCACAGTGTCCGGGGTTATATTAATATCATTAAAGCTTGTACCCGTTGCGATACCTATCAACCCGTAAATTCCATTTGTTTCTTTATAAATATTGTATTCAGTTGCTCCGGCAGACTTACTCCAGCTAATTACATTTGGAGTTCCAGTACTTGGAGTATTACTTGAGATCTCCACAAAAATCTTATGAGTATCTCCATTCGCTGTATAAACTCCGTAATCAGTAGAATCAACACCGTATAGTTCAAAAGTATTTGCCGTGACATTATCAACATAAAAGTTACGCCCATTGAGTTCAACCAAACCCTCAGCATCAACAATTGTTATCTCGTCATCATTCGCAAGCCCATGTCCTGTTATTTCGACCACGCAAGGGTCTGCATTGGTAATTGATACAATCGCAAGTGCTGCATTTTGGGACGCTACAAGAGACTCCTCAAAGCTCTCTTCATTGATTGCAGTTACTTTGTATCTCAATACCTCGGAGCCGGAACTTCCACTTACCCCTAGGTTTCCAGGCCTATTAGTTTCAGGTGCAAAAGTTACCTTATCTATTTCCCAACTAGTTGCTCCTAGTCTTTTTAATTCCATAGGAGGATGTAAATTATGAACAAGAGTTACCACGTCAGCACTTTGTATATGATTGATGTCAGCTAGTGAACTCTCAGGATATGAAGTCACAATTTCGTAAGGACTCCCACCGTCAAAAACGTAGGCCCCGTCTTTTATAAATCTTATATAATATTCCCCAAACTCCAGGACATAAGAAACGTCATCTGAATAAATAAAAGGAATAAGTCTCACAGTTTTGCTAGAGTCTTTCACTTCTCCAGTGAATGACGTTCCTGACCTATTAGCTAAATTACCGGCCCTACTCACTTGAACATTTCGGCAAGTTCTTAACCCACTTGCGTACTTGGTTAAATCTGTTCTAGCGTAAAGGCCTGGAGCTAATTCACCAGAGGAAAATGTGCGTTGGCCTAATGTAGTCATTTAATTCCCACTATAAAAGAGAGAGTCAGCACTCTCTTTTTTTTCTTCTTTTTTCTCTATCTCCATATCAGTTATCTGAAGCGCAACATTAAACTCTTTTGTGTCATCATCATCTTGGTCAGCATTTACGCCTATAACCTCAACACGTGCCATGATCATAAAAGATTCTCCAATACCAGGTGCCTTATCAATCCCTAGTTTTTTCAAGCTTCTATTACACATTCTAAGTTGTAACCCACATGGGAATTTTGGCTTATCAGCAATTAAACTAGGTGCCTCGCCCATATCTTTTTTCTCTTCAATACTTAATGCCATATTTGCCATAACTTAATTCCTTGTAGTTATAAATTCAGACTCTGGTGGTAGCTCATCTCTGTTTTCATTAAAATTTTGCTTCTTAGCATTTAATATCTCAATGTGATATTGAGCAATCATATCGTTTTTAATCTTGTACGGATCACCTGCAGTAAGCCGTGGGGAAATATAAGCTGCAAGCCTAAATGATAAGGCCATAACAAACTCCGGAGTAAACAAGCTTGAGTCCTCTAAGTTTTGTGTATATTCTAAAACACCGTCTTTTGTATCTGTGTATATTACCCTTCCAGCGGTATCATTCGATATCATGTAAGGGACTCTTGTTTTTGCAGAATCATTTCTAATTCCCGACAATATCCTTCGAGAATTTAAGCATTTTACTGGATACCTGTAAGAATAGGCCCACTCAGTTACTGGATTTTCCTCTATTAAGTTAAGCGATAAAAACCCAGTAGCAAAGTTCCAGTCCATATCGTTTAGAACAATCTCCCTTGAGATATCATAAAATCTAGAGCATGCCTGTGCTTCTCCTGACCTTTCTTCTAAATTACTTATTTCTTTTGCAACGCCTAAATGACTTAAGGCCAAGTTACATATTTGAGTTTTTGTTGACATCCTGACCTCTAAAAAAAGAGGGCCTTTTCAGACCCCCCTCTGTAATTAAATAACGTCTTGCTCTTGTCCTTCTACTACAACCTCAGGCTCGTCAATCTTAGGCCCATTACTCTTAGGCCCATTACCTTTTTTAACTTCAACCATCCATACCTTAGAAAACGCTTTCTTATCTTTAATGTGAAAAACCGTCCCCTTCACCATTCTCTTGTTGTTATAGTAGCCTTTCTCAATTGCTTTTACTTTCATTAGTTAACTCCTTGGTTATTTTTTTCTCAACTAAGAGATTGTAACTCCACTTGCATAAACAGTATCATTTTGGATCATGCTTGTAAGAGTTAAAAACGTCTTTACAGTCACTGAAGGAGTAGTTCCTCCAAGAGTGTAGATTACTTTTAAATATCTATTGGCCCGGTCATCTGCAGCAACAGGTATTACTACTTTAGTTCCAGCATCGGCACCTGCTGCAATAGTTGCCGTTCCGATAACTTCACTAGAAGCAAAGTTACTTGTAGCACTTGTTACAAGTGTAGCAACATAAGTTTCGTTAGTGTCCGTGTCATCGGCTCCAACAGTCAAACAAATTGCAACACTCATAGGCTCACCTACTCCAATCTTGCGATTTGCGCCAAGATCGATAATGTTAGTAGAGTCCGCTGTTGCAGTTAACGCCTGCTCATCAGAAAAAAGGTTGAGTGAATCGATAATCATAATATTCTCCTTAAAAAAATTAACATAATAAGAGAGGATAAGCCATTTTAACCTATCCTCATGGTTTGTAAAACTAGATAACTCTCTCCTCAGTCTCTAGGATTGTGTCACAAGTTTTTACAGGTACTTGACGAAAATGAGGGATTAACTTTCCATCTACTTCATTGTAACTCAAGCTTGCACTTGCAGTCATAACATCACGTCTTTGGATGTCTAGCATCTGGATAACGCTTCTATTCATGTAAAATACTGCTTTCCCTCTATTAAGATTAGGAATTCTATGCATTGCTTTAATCATAAGCTCAGTTAAGTCTGCAGCACTTGATTTTGCAACTAAGTTTGAAACGTCAATATTAGGGATACGAACCGCATATCTCCAATCTTTAAGAGCTATTCCACATTTCCACTTGAATTGGTCTTGAAGTGCTCTCATCTTAGAACCATCTGCTTTAGTAACAGTCTGCTCACCAAGATCATTATGCTCAAGGCCAGCTTTAGAACCTTTTGGAAAGATACCACAAACTGATTGCTCGCCCCAAACTATTAACCATATTGAAGTGTTATCCGATCCTGTACCACCAGCATCAATAATATTCTGTGCATTTGCCGCTGAAAGATCTGAGTAACGAACTGCAAGGCCAGTGAACTCTTCTGGAGCTGCTGAGCTATTCCCGTAAAAAGTTGTTGAACTCATCTCTTGAGACATTGCTTCAATAAAAGCAGACGCTTCAGAAAGTCTAAAAGCATTTACGTTACCATTAAGATTAGCAACTTCAGGATCAACCTCAGACCATGCTTCAAGTAGTCCAGCTTGCTCATCAATTTGAGCTGTACTTGACTTTGAAGGTTGAACACCTGCATTTAATAATCTCCAGTAAGCAGTTGGAAGGCCTGTTCTTACTGTAGTTCTATGACCTGTAGGTAGGTTTCCTTCGATAAAAAGCATATCGTCAAGAATTTCGTTTGTTTCTGCAAGCATCTCAACAATCATAGGGATTTTCCCATCCGGATCAAGTCTCTTTGCGTGATCTGCAATTGTTAATGCTGTTGTACTTAATACTGCCATTTTAATGTCCTTTGTTAATTGTTAATACCGTAAAATTTATCTGCGTCCGATACCGATGTTTCCCCGTGCCTTGTCGAACTAATCGACTTATCTTCGGCCATTGCAGCACCTATTTTTGATAAGAAACGAACAACAACCGGATTATTCCCGTTGCCTGAATCTCTTAACATGGAAGTCAATTCATCCGAGCCAAAACGATCAAGAACACTTTTCGAATTCTCAATTGTCGCAGTCAAATTATCGCCACCTAACTCGGCATCGGATTTTACTTCCTCGGCCCAAGCATTTGTTTCGGCCACCTGTGCAGCCTCTTGTCGAGTAACAAAATCAGCTACTGCTAAGTCTTGTTTTGTGAGGATATCTTTAGCAGCATCATTTGATAGATTGTGTTCTTTTGCAAAACCAACAACCGCATCAACATTTCCTTTGGCCAAAAACGTCTTTTCTCCCAACTCAAGATCATAAACAATTTCTTTGCTTTCACTGTCTTCAAGCTTATCCTCTTCTCCCTGACCTGTTTTGTTTCCTTCATTTGCTACTTTGTCGCTCTCGCTCTCTTCGCTTGAATTCGTTTCCTTACCAGTAGAATCAGCATCACTTTCATCAGTGTTTGTTTCCTCTTTATTATCATAAAGTAAATCTTCAGCTTTTACTTCAATCTCTGTATCTGTCACTACTACATTTTCTTCAGTCATTGATCTCTCCATTATTTTTTGTTTGGTTATCCTTCATCATTTTTAACAATAAGTTTTCATCCGTTTCAACAACTTCGGCCATTAAAAAATGGCCAATATCTTGCTGCCCTGAATTATAGAAAACTCTATTCTCATCCTTTGTATATACGCTATTAAATGTATTGCACTTTGACAATATACGCCAAAGGAACCTACGTCCTGAGGCATTACTTAGGACAGTGCGTATGTCGTTAAGCTCTTGTTTCCTGAGATCTTTTTCTTTACGCTCGGCCCTCTTTACTTCTTTTTCATCACTTATACTTTTTTGCATTAAGCCTGCTCCAATAGCCCGTCAAGTGCGGAACCCTCATCCATTTTTGTTTCACTCATCGTCTTTGCAGCATCAACCTGGTCCATTTGTTGTTGAGCTTGAGCTTGTTGAGCTTGAGCTTGAGCTTGAGCGGCCCTTATCTTGTCCATTTCTTCTTTTGAAACAATCATGTCAGGCTCTACACTTACAAGCTCCGCATACTCTTGAATCATTGTGTCCATGTCAATCTTTTGAGCTGCCTCAGGATTAAGCTGTGCAACCTGAGTAACAAACCCTACAAGTCTTTCAATATTCCCTATGCCAGTAAGCTTTTGAGCTTGGGCCATAACCGATACATATTCGACTTTATAGTCAACGCCCTGGAGACTCTCCGGAGGTTCGGGGAGTAGGCCTTGCTTATCAAGGATCATAAACGTATTTTCAATCAATGGATCGAGTACATCTTGATTAATTCTCTCTAAAACAGGGCCAAGAGCTAGAAGTTTTTCCTCATGTCTCTCATCAATTTCACGTGCTGTAATCTGAGATCTATTTGTATTAGCAAGCATGAGAAAAAGATCCTCATAAAATGCCCGACTAATTCGCTGCCTTATCTCTTGTTGTTTACCTTCAAGTTCACGGATGTCAAAATCAATTTCAAACAGTCGCCTGAATTTTGTTGATCCCTCTCTCTCGTCAAGATAAGTGATATCTCCTGGTAAAATACTTGCCTTCGTATTCTTTAAAGCAAGCGGCCCTACCATTGAAGGCTTAACTTTTTGGTCAATCGCTGCAGCAGTTCTTTTTTCTCCAAGTTGTAATTGCTTAACATCTCCAAGGGCAATCATACCAGGTGCATTAGTACCATATGTATCCTCACCTGCAGTTTCCCATCTTGGAGCTAGTACTGGAAAATAATCATAACCACTCTCTGATAAAAATTTACCATGAGTCGATTGAGCAATATTTTTTACACTGTTCGTACCAGTGCTCTTTTCATAATAGTATGATGCATATTTTTTATACTTAGCATCCAGTCTCTTAGGATTATAGTTATCATTTGGCTTGATAATGTGAACAATACCTACATACTCCTCTGTAATCCCTTTTTCATATTGTTCTTGAACAGTGGAAGGAAGGTTTTCCCACGGGAATTTTTCTACCATCTGTCTAATTGTCATTTCGAACTCTCGTGAAAAGACTCGTACAAGCCCCTTTTTATTACACGATATTCTATAAGATCCGATCAAAAATGAAGTAAAATTAACCACTGTGTCAGGATCACTCTCCATTAAAATCGCGGCCGTCCCAAATGATCCAAGATCACCATACATACTAGGTAAGACATTATACAGATTGCTCCGTAAGAATACCCCCCTCATAATGTCCGAAACTTGCTTTAAATAATTTGCAGCCGCTTCTCTTTGACCTTCATCTAGGCCAGAACCATTCAGCTTAAACCATGGCCGACTAGGGGAAGTTATCCCTGACATCATTCCACTTGAAAGCGTCCTTACTGCAAGGCTCCCAGTCGCATCAATTATATCTTGGTTTCTACGATCACCTTTATTTACATCCGTAACAAAAAACCTTGAACGCCTTGGAAGGATGTAATTTGAAATATCTCTCCAATATGATTTAAAGCTACTAATCTCATTATCAAGTTGTTGCCTAATTAGTTCGCATCTTTGCATCTCTGTTAATTGGTTTGGTTTCGTTTTTTTCATTTATAGCCCCAGTAAAGATTTTTTCCCTAGAGTTTCCTCAGTTTCCCCTGAAGTACCACCCAAAGTATCTGTAAGGAGAGTTGACTTTCTCCCACTACTAGATTTTCTTGATTGTCTGTTTTTTGCAGTCGATAAACTTTTTGTTGCAGCTTTTTCAGCACCGACCTGTTTTTTTCTCTTCTCGCCAGCGGCAATTAGTTCATCTTGTTTAGCTTTTTGAGTCGCAATCTCTTTTTCCCCGGCTTCCTTTGCTTCTCTTTTCATTTTTTCGTCAGGACTTTCGCCACCCTCACCTATTGCGTCTTTATAACCACTCTCAACAACATCACCACCCCATTCAGCAGTCTTTTCAATGCCCTTTGCTAGGCCTTTGAATGTCTTTACTACGCTGCTCATATCATATCTCCTTACTGTATAAAGTTTCTAATTCCTTGTAACCTAATCTCTCGAGGACTACCCCTAGTCTACTAATAACAGGAGCACCTTGTACAATTATTTGGGCACCCAGCTTTTTGAGCTCAACCTCAGTATGCTTTATAAGCCTAATTCCTAATGTTCTAAATTCAGGCTTTACATAGATTACAATCTGAGATGCTATTAGTTTTGATGTATAATTGATATGGCCACTCACTGTAAAAACAGCATAACCAACCAACACACCATTTTCCCTAGCAGTAAAGCATTTGAGATGCCCTATCTCTTCAAGTGCCTCATATATTTCAACGTCAATCTCAAGTGGAGCATTGAAAATGTTAATCTCTTCAGAGTTAGCTTTCATCAAAGGATAAGCATCCTTGTAAAAACCATCCCATTTTTCTATGTTAAATTTAATCATATATTTTCAAAGGGGTCATATTCACTCTTGAAATTTGGCTTCCCTTTCCTTAAGTATTCAAATTCATCTTTTGCCGGTTGGTCAGGATGATAAAAACTAATTGCTAAAGCATCAGCTATATCAGGAGACCGGCCTATCCTCTTTTTAATTTGTTCTTTACTCTCAAGTATTAGGCGACCGTTCTTAGACGAGTATGTTACCGTTGTTAATTCTTTCCTTAACCGTTCGCATTTAGGGATTGCACCACCACGCTTTATCCATTTAGCTAAGTTCATATACATCTCGGCACGACAATTATAATATTTTTCACTGTCTATTGCTTTGCTACTAAAGTTAACCCCTACTGGCGGATGTCCGGCCATGAGAAGAGAGTCAATAACTGAGCTCCCATAACCACCCGTTGAATCAACATATATACTGTCAACATCTCCCCAGTTTTCCATTGCTTGAAGTATCCGGGCCGCGACCGTTGGCCCATCGGCACCACGCATTTCAACATAATTAAAAGCTGCAAGCCCTTGACGTGGGAAAATGACAGTGCTGTCAAGCCCCTGGAAAGCAACATCACAGCTTAACCGCTTTTGAGCATGTCCATAATCAGCAATTGTATAATGCCTCTTCATAGCATCATCAACCTCTGAATCAGATAACAACGTATTAATCGCACTTTCAGGAAACCTTCCCATTATATAACTTAAAATCCACGGGTCATCACGCCCGAATTTCTTGATCTGAGATCTTGCCCAATCGATTGATATTCTCTTTGACCTATTAGGGTCGTCAGGATCTGAAGTGATATTTATCGTGTACCATTCATCGTCTTCCGCTGCAAAAAATAGAGATCCTTCCTTTGTTATCGGGTTACCGGCCTGTACAATCTTGCAAAAACCACCATCCCTTTGCATTGTCTCGCCCAAACCTTGTTCAGCCGCTTTCAAAATCTCTTTTGGTATTGCTGCAGACTCATCCAATAAATAAAGTAAATATTTTGAATGTAGTCCTGATAATGTTTTCCCTATTGTCTCAAGGTCTGCTGATTTAGGAAATGATCTAGCCGAAATAAACCAGTCATTCGGCCTCTCATTTAGGAAAATACGAGTTTGTGTAAAAGTAAATTGAGATGATATGAACTCACTCTTTTGCATCCATTTAGAAAACTCAACCCAGAGTGTATCCCGTAGAGCGTCCCTAGATATTGAAACCGCAACTCCCTTCGGAGCGTCATCTTTATCTCCATAACAACAAAGAAAATTAAGCCCTATCCATGCTAGTACGCACGACTTACCTGGGCCAGAACAAGCGAGTAATGCTATTCTCATCTTTTCATTGTCTTTTGAAGCGAAGGCCTCCAATGCTTGAATTTGCCAAACATCCGGCTCAATCTCTTTACCGAAATTGTCCTTGACAAATATTACTGGATTCTCTCTCCAAATTTTTAGTTTTTCACTTGCTTTATTCACACAATACTACCCATTTTTGCCATTAGATCGGCATTCAAAATGTGATATCTCAAGCTTTCTAAAATTGTGCTCTAGACTATCTATTCGTCCACTATAGCTTTCGACTTTAACCATTAGTTTAGCAATGTCTAATTCGACTTTACTTTGACTTTCCATAATTCCTTTAAGGAAAAACCCATTTATAGTTAAACCTATTGTTAAGAAAGCCCCGATAATTGAAATGATTAAAGCTAAGTTCATTCTGTGTCGGTTAAAATAGCATCTTGAAAATACTGAGTGGATGCCCTACCAGTCAATCCATTACTTTCTTGGCCTTCCTCATCAAGTATGCTAGACATTATCATGTTTAAAAGTATGATCTCAGTATCACCCTTGGCCTGCTCATCTGTGATGAAATATTCTGCAGTAAATTCGTCAAGAGTCGCCTTTCTATCTATTGCAGCTTGAACATCGTACCATAATCCAAGTCTTAATTGTACTTTCATACCATCGGGAGCACCTGTAAAAGTAGTTCCATTAAGAGTAAGCATTGATGCCTTCACCCCATAAACAGTATCTATTTCTTTTGTTAAAAATCTGGCCATGATATTCTCCTATAGTTTAATTCGTAATTCACCAGTTGACGTTTTGTACACATCGCCTGCAACAAGCCCACCAGTTCCGGCAGCCGAGTCGTCTGCATATGTTGAAAGACCTACTAGATTTAGCTGACCGCTTAATTTTGTATCACCTATTACATCTAATTCTGTCCTAGGCGTACTTATTCCAATGCCTAAACTACCCTTCATATAATTATCAGCAGTACCTACAGCGTAAAGGTTCCACTTGTTAGTCCCTGAATTTATGCCCAGCTTTATGCCCATGGTTGTGATATTTCCAGTTTGGTTTTTAACCTCAATGCCATAGATTCTATCAATTCCACCAAATGAGCCACCCGATCCATCACTAGGAGCTAGTATTTGCAAACCATAAAAATTAATAATCTTTCCTGAATATCCACTAAGCAAAGAAGCACATATAAGTTGACCCATTAAATATGAAACATCTTGATCACCACTAATATAGATATTATTATTCAAACTATATATTGTCGATGTAGTATCGATTGAAGTATCTACTGTACCAACGGCCCGTAAAACTTGAATAGTCGTGCCACCCGTTGATGCTATTGTAGGTGCACAGTCTAGCCCAGTAGTAGTTATATCTCCTGTAATAGATAAACTTTCTATTGATACATTTCTCATTTTTGCCGAGCCATCCACATGTAAATCATTAGCTGGACTTGCCGTTCCAATACCTACCTGACCGCTGTCAGTAATATAGACACCACTGTCTTGTAATTCTCCATTTGTACCATCAAACCTAGCTACTGCATTATCTGTACTTGTTACTTTTGTGACCTTATCGTCTAATGCTGATTGACCTGCAGTACTCACTGGTTTATTGGCATCGCTTGTATTGTCTACATTGGCCAATCCTATGTCTGTTTTATCCAGAGTGACAGCACCGGTTTTAGTATTTACTGAATTAACTGTATTTATTTCAGCACCAACCTCAATCCCTGACAGTTTAGTCTTTTCGGCATCACTGAATTCATTTGTATCGGCATTATTCTCGTAAGCTGTTTTAACTTCTGCATCACTTAATTGAACATCTGTGAACAAAGCTCCTAGTGGAACGTCTGTTAATACCTGGGAATCATCAACTTTATCATCTAAAGCCGTTTGAGTTGCCGTACTTACTGGCTTGCTTGCATCACTTGTATTATCTACATCTGTTAACCCAACATCTGTTTTATCTAGAGTTACAACCCCAGTTTTACCGCTTACACTGTCAACCGTATTGACATTAGCACCGGTCGCTATTCCTGATAACTTTGTTTGTTCAGAATCGCTAAATGCATTTGTATCTGCATTATTTTCATAAGCTGTTTTAATCTCACCATCGGACTGGTCAGCAGTCGCACTAGTTTCAATTCCAGCAAGCTTTGCCTCTTCAGAGTCACTAAATTCATTTGTATCCGCATTTGACTCGTATAAAGTTTTTATCTCGGCAGCACTTCCACTATCTGAATTTATATATCTTTCATCCAACTCAGATACTTTTATAGTCTTATTCTTGTCAACATTTGCCGGTTCCGAGACATCCACTAAATGCATAATGTCATCGGCAGCAAGTTCACTACTTGTTATTGTTGTTAATTCTGTCAGTTTTCTATTGGCCACGTCTTACCCCTCTAGTAGCATTTGTTCATCATCCTCAAAAAGTACAGCAAATCCATCCTCATAAAGGCCGTTTGGATATACGGAGATTATCAACTCCCACTCACCTGCAATTTTAGAGATCTCTATAAAAAATAGTTCAGCATGGTTGTACAGATATGTAAATCGATACACTCCAAAACTTTCAGTCTTAACAATCTTATCTATCTTAGTTGTTGGCAGTGCCGTTTCCGGAACTAGTGATAGAATATTTTCTACACATTTTCTTATTCCAGAGGTTCCTACAGTGCTCATTAATTCACCTCTAACCATGTCATTGAAGCACCGGCCCTTGTAGTTCCTGCCATTGTGTAGGCCCTTAATAAAAACACCTGACTATTAGTTGAGTCAAAGTTTTGATTTATCTTTCTTTGTTCGTCAAGAACATCCAAAGATAGGCCAACAGTGCCAGGGGTTGTTTTTGATCCAGAGCCAGAAGCTGGAACTGTAGCACACGAGATCATATGCTCAGGATACCCTATCAGAGTCCCTATATCTCCGTTTACTGCATATTCGCAGACTGACTCATCACTTACACTTGTCCAAGTCGTGCCAGTGTCATCCGGCGAATAAAGCTTAAACAGTTCAAATATGACATTTTCATCTTCGGCAAAGAATTGCATTGCAAATAGTAATGCATTTGATCTATTTTCGTGGCCATTAAAAGCGGCCTTAAGTCTTACTGCTAAAACTGGTACACCGGCCACTGTTGCAGTTGCACCGTTTGTTAATCTTGTATTAGCATGGAATTCTAATCCAGTTGGTTTTGTACCTGATTCACTTGCACAAGAACAGCATATCTCTCTCAATTGATTTTCTACTTCAGTCGTGCTTTGAGATTCAAAAAATATACCGTCCCTATCGTCAAAGTAACCAATACGTGAATAAGTTATCCCACCCGAGTTCACAATTTCATATCTCATAGGCAAAGTAGGTGTACGCATGTAAACCTCATCGACTGTATTGGCGTGGTCAAAATGATGTACATCAATAGGAACGCCTCTTATCACGAGAGACATTCTAACCCGGCCTAGGCCAAGCCACTGCATATCAATTTGAAAGATATTACCTTTTGTGAAGTCTGCTTTGGCACCACTGGCATTATTATCACCAGTGCCAAGGAGTGTATCACGGTTCCACGACTCTTGAGCTACTCTTGTTTCCACTACAGAGTCACCTACAGAGCTACGTTTCACTACGTATACTTCACTGACACCCTCTGCTAGAAAGCTTGTCAGCTCTATGAGCTGAGACTTGCCAGGAATATAAGTGTTGTAGGGTGTTTGCCTTAGTGCCCTGTCACCATCGGCACCACTGGTATTTAATTGAACACTCGCACGGTGGTAATCCCAGTCAATAGAACCACCACCACTTGTTACTTCGTCAAATAATACTTCATTTCGTGATGATGTATTCTTATTGTCAAAAAGATCAATCGGCTCGGAAACTCTAAGGCGACCGAAAGCGTCCCTGTTTTGAGTGTCACCAATGCCGATATTCATAACCTTTCTTAGTTCATGTCCAGACTCCACATCGATTAGGTTTTGAATTGCTTCAATAATGTTTTCATTAGTTGACATTAAGCAAGCTCCTCAATTGTGATAACTGCGGTATCGATCTCTGTTTTAGCGTAGATTATTATTGAGTCAGTTATTCTATAAAACCTTTCGGTTCCAGCACTGATTATAATTCCAACAAAGCCTACGATAGAATCGCTAAAGTTTATTTTGATATCTTGATCTGAGTTGTTTTGAATATTTATGGCATTTCTATTTTCTAGAGGGGTAGTAGGCAGTGCCGTCCATGTCAAACTATTGACGGTTGGCTCCGTGATCAAACCACCTATATTTAGGCCCGAGGGAGAAAATGAACTAAGTACACTGACATCTAGGCCACGCTTATTCTCATCTTCATAATTTGTACCGGTAATGTCACGCTTGTCACTGGCCTGAAGAGTGTCATCCTTTGCAGTAATATGCTTACTCATGCTCTCCTCTAGTCAAATTTAATTAGATTCTACTAGTCTTTGAATGATTCAGTCAATAGTGACTCAAGAGTGACTTCGGTTTTCATCTCTATTTTTTGAACATACATGCCCTGCTGTTTTGATAACATGTCCAGTGCTTTAGATTTATCTTGGAATTTGACTTCGACTGTTTCATTCTCTGAAGTCTTCACACTCGATATAAGCGATTTAATATTGTCAGGGATATCTTCTATGGATTTTAATGCCCCATTGCTCTCGTAGGCATCTGTGACCTTAGAGCTTGCAATATTCATAAGCTCCTCAGTTACTTTTTCTTTTATGTAATCTTTCCTAGCAGTCTTGGCCAAATTGAAACTTTGCTTATAGGTTTTGTTTTCTCCGATAACTTTCATCAGAGTAAAATAGTCAACTTTGAACACTTCACAAAAATCCGATACAGCACCACCCATGGTTACATGTCTACAGAGATACTCGACAATATCAATGTCCCTTGTACCAACTAAATATTTATTCAGCGTTGGTTTGAAAATTGGCTTTCCCTGTACGTCTTCTAATTCAACTAGTTTTTTATCCATGGCTTCCTCACTAAACAAGTTTTATCTTGGCAACAAGGAAAGGTCAACTTAGCTAATTTGTGCACCGCCAAAACACCACAAAAAAACACTGTCAAAAAAGTAGACAAAACCTTGAAAAAAGAACACACTTTCACTTGTCGGAAAAGCACTCTTTTCTTGCTGAAAAAAGCGTAATACATTCCACTAAATAACGCTACACAGAAAAACCGGCCAACCCTAGATCCCTAGATCCCTAGATGTTTCAAATCCCTTTACGCTTTTGAGAGTTCCTTTTTTTGAGTTTTTCAACCCCTTCTTTCTTTTATATAGATTAAAATTAACTATTCAAAGTAAGCAAAGTAGGGTCGAAAAGCGTAAATCCTTGATATTGTTGAGGAATTTCGACCCTACTTTCGTCCCTAGATGGCCGTAGTTTTATTTTATTTATGGCGTAATTACGGGGGGTTGCGGGATACGCTACTATTCTTATAGACTTTCATAAATATATATGCTTTATGGCCATGATGCACCGCTCAGGACAACCTTGTCCCGAGCACCGCAACAATCCCGCCATGAGGTGCGTCATTTTCTGAAAAAAACAGGGCTAAAAACGCCTTGAAAAAAAAAAGGGGGCCAACGATTTTGCTCCAAAAAGGAGGAAAACGTTATACGAAAAATGGCCTAAAAATGGCCCGGAAAAACGTTATACAAAAAGACGAAAATAGGCCAAATTTTATACGAAAAAATGGCCTAAAAACTAGGGTAAAAACTAGGGTAAAATGGAGTTAAGCGTCAA
>Ga0164315_10000709_pt1 | contig 23793 bp, 22 predicted proteins | sample GuaBasSedimGuay6_FD_113737 | JGI IMG/M metagenome (GOLD analysis project Ga0164315, IMG submission 113737) | Subseafloor sediment microbial communities from Guaymas Basin, Gulf of California, Mexico - Guay6, Core 4569-2, 0-3 cm | ecosystem: Environmental > Aquatic > Marine > Hydrothermal vents... | reverse complement strand
CTACGAGGCGTTTCGCCGACCCTTCGCTCACCCGTCATGGTCAAAGATATCGATTTATCCACCCCGCAAAGCCGGGGCATGCTGGTCATGATCATGCTGCCTTACGTATTGATGATTACCGCTTTCACCGGTGGCATGCATCTGGCCATTGACTCAACTGCAGGTGAAAAGGAACGCAAATCGCTGGAACCCCTGTTGATTAACCCGGTTCCACGCTGGCAAATTATGCTGGGCAAAATGTCGGCAACTGCGACCTATGCCTTTGCCTCCCTAACACTTACCCTGCTGTCATTCCGCTTAGCATTCCCGCTGTTGCCAACCGGCGCGCTCGGTGTCGATCTGAGCCTCACCGCAGTAGCTGTCGGAGGGATTTTGCTGGCAGTCGCACCTGTAGTGGTTCTGGCTGCCGCCATGTTGACCACACTCGCCTCATTGGCAAAAAGCCTGCGCGAAGCCCAATCATACATGGGCCTGGTATTCATGATTCCGATGATTCCCAGCCTGATTTTCATGGTCAACCCGATGAAGGCCGAAACCTGGATGATGGCCATTCCAATGTTTTCCCAAAACCTGTTAATTGGTGAGTTCGTACGCGGCGAATCGGTCAGCCCACTCTGGCTAGCCATGTCGATGGGCAGTACACTGCTGATTGGATTTGGGTTCGTCGCCATTGCAGCTACACTGTTCAACCGGCCCAGAATTGTGTTTTCAAGCTAGGAGCACCGTCACATGAAAATATTTTTAGCAATTTTACTTACTGTCGTTCTGGCCGCCCCTGTACTTGCCGGCGAAATACCTGCCGTTGACTCCGAAGCGCCGACCTTCAACCTACAGGATCAAAATGGTGACTGGCACAAGCTCGAAGACTACCGCGGCCAATGGCTGGCAGTTTATTTCTACCCCAAAGACGACACACCCGGATGCACTAAAGAAGCCTGCAACTTCCGCGACAATATCTATGCGTTCAAAGCCATCGGTGCAGCAGTAGTGGGCATCAGCGTCGATGATGTTGACTCGCACAAGGAGTTCTCCGACAAATACAAACTGCCCTTCACGATCCTGGCAGATGAAGATGGAAAAACTGCCAAAGCTTACGGCGTACTTAAGAACTACATGTTACTGAAACTGGCAAGCCGCCAGTCTTTCCTGATCAACCCGGAAGGCGAGATCGTCAAACACTACGCTGATGTTGATCCCGACGAGCACACCGATCAGGTGCTTGCAGATATCAAGGCTCTTATGGAAGGTGCCACTAACCAAGGGTGATTAGTTTTTGCCCACAGATTACACAGATTACGCAGATTAAGAGCGGGAAAAGTGGCACCGTCATCCCCGCGAAAGCGGGGACCTCCGTACGTTTACCAAAATCTCAAAAAGAGCCCCTATTCAGCATTCCGATAATATGAGGAGGTCCCCGCTTTCGCGGGGATGACGGTGGCTCTTATCTTGTTCTGCTCTTGCTTTTAATCCGTGTAATCTGTGTAATCTGTGGGCAATCAATTCTCAACAATTGCGACCTACTGCTCGCCTGAATCCCCTACTTCAGCTTTAGCCTCGCGAACAATCTTCCGGACATCAGCCAAAAGCTCTTTAGCATCAAAAACAATGCCATCCTTAATCGTGTACTTCACACCACCCACACGCTCTGGCTTGTTATCCTCGCCCAGTTTGAAGTGACCGGTGCCATACAGCACTTTAAAATTGGCAATCGGGTTTTCTTCCGTAATCACCAGGTCAGCCAATTTGCCGGGGCGTACCGAACCAATCTTGTCTTCCATGTTCAAGACCTCAGCCGCCAGGTAGGTAGCTGAACGGATAACTTCGAGCGGATGGAAGCCCGCTTCCTGCAACAACTCCATTTCCCGGATGTAGCCAAAACCATAAAGCTTCCAGATATACCCTGCATCAGAGCCAAGTGTTACCCGGCCACCATAGTTCTTGTAATCATTCAGAAATTGCATCCAGATTCTGAAATTGTTTTTCCAGGCAACCTCATCAGCCGTGGTCCAGTCGTACCAATAGGAGCCATGTGAAATCAATGAAGGTTGAAAAAACTGCCACAGCGCGGGCGGCGTGTATTCTTTTTGCCAGTCGGCATTCATTTCACGCATGAGGTCGCGGCTGGCCTCGTAGATGGTCAGCGTGGGATTGATGGTGAAATTCAAAGCAATCAATTCATCACGAACCTGGTTCCACTTCTCAGAACCGGGCTCTGCCGTTTGTGCCCATAAACGCCCGGCTTCACCAAAGCGGTGTTGCTCATTGGTGTAGTTATAGTCCAACGGGTAATCCTGGATGACCTTGTCAACGAACATGGCCTCCGGCAATCCATACCAATGCTCCATTGAAGTCATACCGGCACGGGCGGAATCCATGACATTCCAGTTCACAACATCCAGTTGCGCGTGATGCATGGTTGAGCCCAGGCCCTGCTTGCCCGCTTCATCCAGTGCAGCTTGCATAATATTTGGAGGCGCACCGAAGAATTTAATGCCGGCCGCACCCTTTTTGGCAATTTTTTTGACCCAGCGCCGGGTATCTTCCTCTGTCAGAAGCGGGCCGGTTTCACCCTGTCCAAATCCAATGTATGGGAAAATCCGTGGTGCAGCTATTTCATTTTTTTCACTGCGTAGCTTGTGGGCCATTACCCAGTCGAGTCCATTGAAACTGCCAGGTTCACGGATAGTGGTAATGCCATGACCCAGCCACAGCTTGGCCACATACTCCGCCGGCACACCCTGCGCATCACCGCCAAAATGTGCATGCAGGTCAATGAAACCGGGCAGCAGGTAATGACCGTCCAGCTCCATGACACGATCACCCGGCTCAACAGGGATACGCCTGGACTCGGGAACTGGCTTAAACAAACCCAGGTTGCGAATCTCAGCAATCCGGTTGCCTTCGATCAGCACATCCATTGGCCCGACCGGCGGTGCACCCTCACCATTCACAATGGTAACGCCCCGCAGAATCAAGCGATCAAAGGGCCCCTCGCCGCGTTGCCGGTCCGGGATCGATTCGGGTGCCGCGAAGGCACTAAACGACAGGGTAACTATCAGTATTTTTAGTAAATTTTTCATTAAGACCTTGTATTTATAAGCAGAAAGCGTATTCTGGTACTCCAAGCACAAAAGGGAAACGGATTTTCCTGGAGACTATTGTCATGGATGACGCAACCAAGGCATACGCCAAACCACTCAGTTGGTCTAACTCAGACCAGTATTCTATTAACCCGGAATCTCGCCCGAACCTGGACAGTCCTACTGTACCAGAACCTGCGGCCAGGAAGACGGAATCCACCGGTGATAAAGCACTTGATCGCTGGTTCAAGGAACAGCGTGGCACCAAGCGCATTCCCAAACGACTGGATGTAGCCAACGAGTTACTGGTCACCACAGCTGGCCCGTTAAAGATGACCGGCAACATTACACTGGTTGATGAAGACGGTACTGTAACCAACACAAACAGCCTTACCATGTGTCGTTGCGGTGCATCGACAAACAAGCCATTTTGTGATGACAAGCATCTGGATATCGAGTTTTTTGACGGTGGTGCTGTAACGCAGATGTCAGACTGGATGCCGGTTAACCGGCCACAGACGGTTACCGTAACCGTTGTAAAGAACGGCCCGCTGAAATTCCGCGGATACCTGCGTATTTACAACAAGAAGGGCCAGGAATGTATCACCATGAGTGGTGCACTGTGCCGCTGCGGTAAATCAAGCAAAAAGCCGTTTTGTGACAACAACTCAGGCTGCGCAGGCTGCTAACCAGCTTTACGGTGGCCAGGGCCGCCGCTTATTCACCGTAATAAATACAACCCGCATTGCAGGTTTCCTGCACGATGATCTTGCTCAGGCCTTCAAGTCCAGGCGTTAATTGCTGCCATATCCACTTGGCCAGGTTTTCACTGGTCGGATTTTCAAGACCATCTATCTCGTTCAGGTAATGGTGATCAAGCTGATCGTACACCGGCTGAAATGATCTTCGCAAATCCGCAAAATCCATAACCCACCCTTCCTTCTCCCCAACGGGACCGGACACGTGAACTTCAATGCGGAATGAATGGCCATGCAAACGTGCACACTTATGCCCATCAGGTACGTTAGGCAGATGGTGGGCCGCCTCTACCTGGAAAACTTTGAAAATATCCATGGCTGAATTGTGACTTGAGCCGGTGCTTCGTGCAATGACTTCGGAGAAGACGGGGCTATTTATCAACTCCATCAAAATGTTTTTCACAAACGGACGCGAGTACTTTGACGTGTGCATCCGAGCCGTTGAGCGCCGGGATGTATTCCAGCTTTTTACCACCGGCGGCGACAAACAGGTCACGGTACCGAATCGCAATCTCCTCGAGCGTCTCCAGACAATCGACCGAAAAGCCGGGGCTTATAACCTGGATATGACTAACACCGGACCCGGCCAGCGCTTTGATCACCTCATCCGTATACGGCTGCAACCAGGGCTCCCGGCCAACCCGCGACTGGTAGGTTATCTGGTACTCATCCTGCAGCTTCAGGACCCCGGCAACTGCTGAAACACTCTGCAGGCACTGTCGTTCATAAGGGTCACCCGCATCAACCAACCGTTTTGGTATTCCATGCATTGAAAATAACAGTTTTTCCGGTTTGCCATGCTGTGATTCAAAATTACGAATCGAACTGGCAATGGAGTGAACCCACCCGGGCTCATCACAATATTGGCTGACCCGGTGTATTTCGGGTTGCCAGTCCAGGTCTGCCAGCGCTGCTGTCACTGCGTCAAAAACAGATTCGGTCGTTGTCACCGAATACTGAGGATACAGCGGCAACACGACCAGCGTTTTTACACCCTCATCACGCAGAGACTTCAACCCGCTGTGGATATCCGGTGTCCCGTAACGCATCGCCAGCCTGACTTTTGCCCGGTTGCCCAGTTGCTGCTGCAAACCTGTAGACAATGCCCTGGAGTACACCGCCAGGGGTGAGCCGCCATCCATCCATATTTTCTGGTAGGCGGCAGCAGTCCTTGCCTTGCGGAGTGGAATAATGACCAGTCGCAATAACGGGATCCAAAACCAACGGGGTAAGTCCACGACGCGGGGATCAGACAGAAATTCAGCTAAAAACCGTCCGACACTGCGCTTTTCTGGTGTATCCGGTGTACCAAGATTAACCAGCAAAATACCGTTTTCAGGCATGAATTTCCCGGACAAGGCAACAATTGGCAATGTTGTCTAAATACGACATAGAGTTTAATTTTGCAGGGTGAGCGCCTTGTATTCAAGTTTGTTTCTACATGCTGTTGCCGCCAAGGTCATGTTGTCATTCACATTCAATGTGATATCTCATTAGTTCTGGCGTGGTTAACTACCCGGAACCGGGGTGTGGCAGTTTTACAACAGTCTATTGCTGATCCCGTAAAATACCACATAAGGCTTTGTAATTGCTATTTTTTCTGATAGCATAACCCTCCGGTTGTCAATGTAACAAGGCTAGGCGCTGCCTGTATAAATATGAAAATTAACTTTGCCTTATTTGCGGTTATTTCACTATTCGCCATCAGTGCGAATGGTGCGCCCATGGCATACAGCGTCAATTCTGACAGTGGCAATACTTCAGCCGAAGATAGTCTCTATCTGATCGACCTTGCCACCGGTAGTGATCAGCGCAGGGGCGAGCTATTTACGGGTATTGAAACCCGTCGCGATACGGAAGGCCTGGCATTGGCGCCCGATGGCGTCCTTTGGGGTATCGACGATCAGTCTCTGACCCTGTTTCCGATCAGCACCGTCAACGGCGCAATAAGTTTTCAGGATGAAATCTCGTTAAGCGGCATTCCATCCGGTGGTCAAAACGATTTCGGCATGACATTTAGTTGTGACAATTCCTTATATATCACCTCCGTAATTACCCAAACCCTTTATAACCTTGATCTAGATGGCAGCAGTTCAACCATCGGTGCCGCCGGCGCTCTCGGCGTGAACATCAGTGCCATTGCTGCCCATGGCAATCCCACCAAGCTGTATGGCCTGGGCAACGGACAGTTCCAGGACGGTCAGACAGATTCTCCAAATTTATACAGTATTGACGTATCCACCGGTGTTGCTACGCTGATAGGACCGCTGGGTGCTGCAGCAGGGGAATATAATCAGGGTGGATTGGCATTCGATAGTGATGGCACATTGTGGGCTATTACCGACCGTCGTATCATTAACAACAGCATTGCAGACCTGCCGAGCCAGATTTTGCGCATTGATGTAAATACCGGCGCGGCAACCCTGATCAGCAGCACTTCTGAGATTGGTTTCGAGAGCCTCGCGATTGCACCGCCGGCAGCCTGCGATATCAGGACCGGGGGTGAGGCCGATGATGAGTTCCCGCGTATCCCGACCCTGGGACCGGTTGGACGTCTGCTTGCTATATTTGTTTTACTGCTTGCCGGCATGGGCATCCTGCGCAAACGTCTTTCCTGAACCAGCTAATATCTATTTTTAGAGCCAAGCCACCCGGTTTGGGCTAAACTGCGTACATTCAGAAAACACCGGAGTTAGAACATGATAGGTGGAATAAGCGTTACACAGCTCCTGATCCTGCTGGTGATTGTGATGCTGGTTTTCGGCACCAAACGTCTGCGCAATATCGGGTCCGACCTCGGCAGCGCCGTTAAAGGCTTCCGTAAAGGTATCGAAGATGAACCGGAAGACAGCGAACCGGAGAAAATCGCCAACGCAGAAAAAACTTCAGCCGAGCCGCAAGACAAAAAGGAAAATGTAACGGCCCCTCGCCCAACCGACACAGATGTTTGATGTTGGTTTTGCCGAGCTCTTTCTGCTGGCCCTGATTGGCCTGCTGGTGCTCGGCCCCGAACGTCTGCCCGGTGTGGCGCGCACTGTCGGCGGATATGTACGCAAGGCCCGATCAAGCTGGATCAGTTTGCGTAACACCATTGAAGCAGAACTGGCAGAGGCCGATATTACCGCGCCCATGAAACAGGCCAGCGAAGAGCTAAAGCAGATCGGCAAGGATCTGGCTGACATGCCGGGCCTCAACATGGAAAACAAAACATCCGAATCTACTGAGCCTGCACCGGTCGATAAGCAGGTCACTGAGGCAGTGCAGGATTCAGATAGCGAAAAGAGTGAAAATGTCTGAGATACCGGAAGAAGACCAGGAGTTAAGTTTTCTCCAGCACCTGGTTGAACTCCGAAGCCGTCTGCTCAAAGCCTGCCTGTCAGTCTTCGTAGTGCTGATCGCACTGCTTCCGTTTTCGCGTCACCTGTATGAAACCCTGGCATCACCACTGATGGCTCAACTGCCCGAAGGCAGCAGTATGATCGCCATCGATGTGGCATCACCGTTTCTGACACCATTCAAACTGACGCTGTTACTGTCCATTATGATTTCCATCCCGGTGGTGTTGTACCAGCTATGGGCCTTTGTTGCACCGGCATTATTCAAACATGAGAAAAGGCTGGCCCGGCCTTTGTTGTTTTCTTCGGTATTCCTTTTTTACGCTGGTTGCGCATTTGCCTATTTCGTCGTCTTTCCGCTGGTATTCGGCTTTTTGACCCGCATTGCACCCGAAGGCGTGGCCGTAATGACGGATATCAGCAAATACCTGGATTTCGTCATGACGCTGTTCCTGGCGTTTGGAATCACCTTTGAAGTGCCGATTGCGACCATCATCCTGGTTGCCACCGGTATGACCACCACCAAAAAGCTGACAAGCTGGCGGCCTTATATCGTCGTTGGTGCTTTTGCCCTGGGAATGGTCCTGACCCCACCGGATGTGATATCGCAAACCTTGCTGGCACTGCCAATGTGGCTGCTGTTTGAAATAGGTATCATTTTTTCCCGCATTCTGATCAGGGAAAAAGAAAACGACGCTGAGGCAGATCAGGCTACCAACTGACCCTCTACCTTTTTGCCGTGGCCGGCAGCGTCTTCATCCATACCGAATATATCCCTGAACGCCAGGTACTGGGTGCCAAACAGCAGTAGCTGAAATATCGGACCGACCAGTAATAGCAGGAAGGCCAACCAGGCAGATGCGGCCCCTTCACTAAGCGCGGACAGGTAAAAAGACCCGAACAATATTGCAATCGGAACAGCCAGCAGTCCAAGCAACAAACCAATCATCAACAATGGCCGCCAATTCCGTGCCATTGCCTTCAGGCCGGTAAATACAGCACTGGTCACACCCTGGCTCTTAAACCAAATCAACGGCACAGAAAAGTAGGTGATCGTGCCACTTATTGCGGCAGCCAGCGCCATGGCCAAAACTGCATTTTCCAAAACCTGCGGATCGATAAGCTGCAGAGCATCCAGATCACCCTGCTCTATGCGGCTCAGGATTGCGGGGTCGATGTCTATCATTTGTCCCGCCAGTACCAGCGAAACTACCAGCAAGCCCAGCAGCATGACGGCCCCACCCAGCAGCAACAGTTTGCTGACACCCCGTTTCGCGGTGAACGGCAGAAACAGCACCGCCAGCATGGGCTTCTCACCCCGCTCAACAAGGAAAAAGGCATGCAGCATACCGGCGCTGAGTACCGGCAGGCACAAAATGACCAGCAAACCCAGCACGTCAGCCTGTGAAAGACTCAGAAAGAACTGAAAAAACAAGCTGATCAGCAATAGGCGTAAAGGCTGCCTTTTGAACAGCTCCCAACTACCGGAAACCCAGGCCAGCCCGCGTGCTGCCGGTATTTTCCGAAATGGCTGTGGTGGTTGATCACTCATGCGTTTGCGGTTGTCACATTGGCATACTGAAGTGCGTCGCTATCCCATGCGTGGGAGTTTTCAATGGCATCCAGAATCTCTTCCGGCTCATCAACCACAGTCCACATTTTCAAATGACTCCTGCCCATGAAGCATTCATCAATACTGTGATCCAGAAACTTTAACAAGCCATCATAAAATCCGGCTGTGTTAACCAGGATGATCGGACCCAGCCAACGGCCCAGCCGTTTCATGGTCAGCGCCTCAAATAACTCTTCGTAGGTGCCCGAACCGCCAGGCAGTGTCACAACAGCGTGCGAATCCTCCAGCATGAGTTGCTTACGGACACGCATTTCCTCAACGATCTTCAGACCTGTCAGGCCTTGATGTGTGAGTTCAAGATCCTGTAGAAACTGGGGTACCACACCATAAACCTCGCCGTTTTTACTGAGTGCGCCATCGGCCATCGCACCCATCAGGCCACCGCCTCCGGCACCGTAGATAATGGACTTTCCGGCACCGGCCAAAACTTCGCCGGTACGCCTGGCGGCGTTATAGTAAACGGAACGGAGTGCCGCACTTGAAGATGCGTATACCGTCACCGTTTTTACATGATGTGGGTCAAGCAGGTTTTTTTCAGTCATTGTAATATTGTAAACCAGCACAACGTCCCTCTGGAGAGATTATTTGAACCAGCAGCCAAAACTGCAACGGGTCACCAGACTGCCGATTTCCATCGGCATTATTATTGCCTGCGTTGTGGTTTTTTTAATGCACAATATTTCAGCGCAACTGGCGCTGTGGCCCTTGTACAGCGGTTACTTCCAACCCTGGCAGTTGGTCAGCTACGGTTTCCTGCACGGTAGCTTCAACCACTTGTTTTTCAACATGTTTGCCCTATGGATGTTCGGCCTTCCCGTGGAGAGAATATGGGGTAGCCGAAGATTTGCCGACTACTTTTTTGTATGCGTGCTGGGTGCTGGCCTGATCCAGTTGCTGGTTCAATACATCTCCGGTGATGTCTACCCGACCATAGGCGCATCCGGTGCAGTGTTTGGAATGCTGCTCGCATATGGCGTCATGTGGCCAAACAACAAATTGATCCTTATTTTTTTCCCGGTGCCCATCAAGGCGAAATGGTTTGTACTGATCTATGGTGCCGTCGAATTAATTTTCGGCGTCACCGGCGCAATGCCGCAAGTAGCTCACTATGCACACCTTGGCGGCCTGTTTTTCGGTGCCGGATTATTATGGCGATGGGGCTGGCGTCCAGGTATGACCTGGAACTAGCCTCCCTTGATTAACTTAAGTAAGTAGAGAATGACAATGAGCAAAATTTATCCCGTTATCCCCGCAGCAGAAGCACGTACTCACGTTAACCAACAGCGATACCAGGAAATGTATACCCAGTCGGTTGAGGACAATACCGAGTTCTGGTCTGAACAGGCCCGCAGAATCAACTGGATCAAACCTTTCAGCAAGGTAAAAGACATATCCTGGGATCGTAAGGATGTTCATATCCGCTGGTTCGAAGACGGCACGCTCAATGCCTGTTACAACTGCATTGACCGCCACCTTGATACACGTGGTGAACAGACCGCTATAATCTGGGAAGGCGATGATCCGGCCCGTGACGAACACATCACCTACAATGATTTATACCAGCGTGTATGCCGCATGGCCAATGTTCTGAAAGAGCTTGGCACCAAACGCGGAGATCGCGTAACACTCTATATGCCGATGATTCCCGAGGCTGCCGTAGCCATGCTGGCTTGCGCACGCATCGGTGCGGTCCATTCAGTCGTATTTGGCGGGTTCTCACCGGATGCACTGGCCGGACGTATTGTTGGCTGCAAGTCAAACATCCTGATCACCGCAGACGAAGGTTTGCGTGGTGGCAGGGGTGTTCCCCTCAAAAAGAACGTCGATGCTGCCTGCGAGCGTGACGGCGTGATGGACGTGCTGGAATCGGTACTGGTAATCCGCAACACAGGTAGTGAAGTTGCAATGGAAGAAGGTCGTGACTATTGGTTACACGAACTCGACAAGGAGGTTTCAGATGAATGTCCATGTGAAGAAATGGGTGCAGAAGATCCTTTATTCATTCTTTACACATCAGGTTCAACCGGACAGCCCAAGGGTGTCTTGCACACCACCGGCGGTTACATGGTATTTGCGTCATTTACCCATGAAATAGTTTTTGATTACCAGGATGGTGACATCTACTGGTGTACCGCAGATGTTGGTTGGGTAACAGGCCACACCTATATTGTTTACGGGCCGCTGGCCAATGGCGCAACCACGATGATGTTTGAGGGTATACCCACCTACCCGGATTCCAGCCGCTTCTGGCAAGTGATTGACAAACACGAGGTCAATGTCTGCTATACCGCACCCACTGCTATCCGTGCACTGATGCGCGATGGTGATGAGCCGGTCAAGAAGACCTCAAGAGAAACTCTGCGCCTGCTGGGCAGCGTTGGCGAGCCCATTAACCCGGAAGCCTGGGAATGGTATTACCATGTAGTTGGCAATGATAACTGCCCCATCGTGGATACCTGGTGGCAAACAGAAACCGGCGGAATCATGATCAGCGGCTTGCCGGGCGCCACCGCAATGAAACCTGGCTCGGCCAGTTTCCCGCTGCCGGGCATAGAGTTGGCCATCGTTGACAATGAAGGCAATATTCTGGACGGAGCGGTAGAAGGCCAACTGGTCATTACCAGTAGCTGGCCGGGACAGATGCGTTCGGTCTATGGCGATCACCAGCGTTTCGTGGATACCTATTTCTCCACTTTTGAAGGCAAATACTTCACCGGTGATGGTTGCAAACGTGATGAAGACGGCTACTACTGGATCACCGGTCGTGTCGATGACGTGCTCAATATTTCCGGGCACCGTATGGGAACCGCCGAGGTTGAAAGCGCCCTGGTATCACACCCATTAGTGGCGGAATCAGCCGTTGTAGGTTATCCGCACGATATCAAAGGCCAGGGGATTTACGTTTATGTAACACTGATTGCCAATGCTGAACCCAGTGACGAGTTACGCACTGAACTGCGCAACTGGGTACGCAAGGAAATCGGCCCGATTGCCACACCCGACCTGATCCAATGGGCACCGGGCCTGCCGAAAACCCGTTCCGGCAAAATCATGCGCCGTATCCTGCGCAAGATCGCCGAAAACGACTATTCAAACCTGGGCGACACATCAACTCTGGCCGAGCCAGAAGTAGTGGATAACCTGATAGAAAACCGAATGAACCGGTAGTTGGTACTGAAAAGAGGCGCACTCATCCCCGCGAAAGCGGGGTGACGGTGCCTCTTTTTTGTTAGATACCAGTATGCTCAAGCGGGCGTTCGCGATGCATCAATATCCACTCTGCATCCTCCTCCAAAGCCGCATTACCAAGTGCCCTTAGCACCCTGCGACGAAATTCCGGGTCGTCGGAACCATCCAGCAGACGCCTGGCATTGGACAAAATGCCGCTCATAAACCGGTATTGCTTGATCAATTCTTTTTCTGCTTTTTTATGTGAATAGGCATCACGTACACCGGCTATTAATGGAAATACCCCCATCAAGACCAGCAATAAATTCCGCTGAAAATCAGACATGTCCGTACCTGCAACTGCCAACACCACAGCAATCAGCACACCCATCCACAAAGCGATTCTACCCAGGTATGTCGTACGCCTGAACCTCCTGGTCTTTTCCATCTCCTTACGCCGGTAGTAAGACAGCTGTCCGGTCTCACCTGACTCATCACCGACCCATTCTTCAATCACCCAGTCCACCCACTCCGGTAGCGGTACCTGATCGCGACTACGGGCCAGGCTCACATTCCGCATGACATGTCTAATCCAACCCAGATCTACATCCTGTTTCTGCAGAAAGTTGTCATAGGCAAATTCCGCTGATTGCACATCAATGACACCGGCCAGACTCCAGTAAAACTGTACCCGCAAGCCCTCCGCCAGTGCCCGGTAGTCCAGATGCTTGCGATGCCACTGGCGGTGCTCGCCAACCTTGAACAGCACGAAGCCTGCCACAAAGGCAAACAGGAAAAAATTCACCAGGAAGTCGAGCCCATCAAATTCGGAATACACAATAAAGATCATGCCAATCAACACAGCGATACTGTGGATGCTAACCAGCCCAAGGGAAATTCTTTTCTGGAAATGAATGGCTAACCAGTCGGCAGTCCGATGCTGGTTACTGATGGCTCGGGTACCAATCGGCAACTCAATATCCGGGGCGCTCTCAAGTAAATCTGCACCCTCCAGGGCAATCGCATCCCGGTATTTCTCCTCGTCGCGGTCAAAGTCCTGCAGACGTTGCAGCATGACATCATATTCCAGTGGCATACGCTCACCCGATTCGAGACCGAAGTGTGCGGTCACCCAGGAAGTCTGCAATGGCTGCAGACCGTCTTCCGGCTGGCCATCGGGCCGGTCCCTGGAACAGACAACGTGGTAGGCCAGGTCATTCTCATTATCGGCCAGTAGATTGGGTGATTCCTCCGCAACCGAAAACCCGGGCATGACGGCAGTCAGATGGTACTTGACCACGCCCGCTGTCCCGCCGGTTGCGGTTGACTGTTTACCGTCCCACAAAGCCAAAAGAATCTGGCTGTGGTTTGAGATAAAAACACCCAACTGGCCATACTGGCGGTCACGGTCTTCGGGGGTTACCGCCCGCCCCTGCGCCTCCGGCAGCGTACGCAGATGAATAACCCGTGCTTTGTCCAGTGAATCCCTGAACGCCTGGATGGCCTCAGCTGATGAAAAATCCTTCTCATACTCATCCTGCGGCATGGGCAAAGGCACAATCAAGTCAATATCCAGTTCCTGGGCAACATCCGCTACCAGGCGGTCACTACCCTCGGCCAGAGGTGTTATCAACTGCAAATCAAGATCAGGATATTCACTTTTAAGTTGCAGAAAAAATCCCCGCACTATTCTCTTCAGTGCGGGGATTTCATCTGCAAGCAGGTCACGATGGCCGGTAACACCGATGGTCAGATGCATGACATCACCGATCCAATCATGAGGTTCACGTTAATTAACATGGATAGACCTGCTTACTCTGTACCACCATTTTTAATGCGCGGATCGGTCTCCACCGTATCGACCACCGATCCACTGCCATCAACGCATACAGCCGTTACCTTGTACCAGATGTCATACTCATAGTTGTTGGCGTCAAATATGACAATGGACTGATCATTTGAACCGGATTCCCCATTCAATTGCCCGCTTGCCGCATCTGCCACATTGAAATCAGCCTGAACTTCGCCATCAAGGTTCCCCCAATAACCGGGTTTGCCCTGGCTGTTTTTACCACCCAGGTAAACCTCACCCAGCTCCCAGCCCCCACCGTCAGCCCTGTTACATTGCTTGTTCCCCACCAGCGTAAAATTAATTCTCGCCTGTTTTCCTTGATGGACGGAAACGCAACCATTGTGGTTGTTATCGCTGCAGTTACCCCGGGTCGTGACATTCAACATGTTCTGCTCCCCATCCAATGCAAGCTGGACCGTAATATTGTCTACCTGGGCTTGCGCCAGCGAATAAAATCCAGTCACAGCTAACACTGTCAAAAGCTGGAGTGCCCTTGTTATTACCAGGTGGTTTTTCATCATTATTCTCCTGAGTTTATTTTCTTGAGTGATTTTTTTTGGAACAAATGCTCCCCGGCAGTTCACTCTTTAACTACCCGGGACACAGGGAATACTTCTTACATACACGCATAAAACCGGCATTTCGGTATCCATTGCCAAGCAAATACCCTGTCAGTTTCCGAGCCTGATCATCATCATTTTCCATAATAGCTCTTCTCACGGCCAGGCTTGCATCAACACATGCCCGCGTACGCCCAGGGCTGTTCTCATAGTCCGGCACTAGTGACAACGTGGCTTCAGATGGCATCTCAGAAACCAATTCCCAATTACGGAAAACGGTCATTGTCAGCAGGTTTTCCATGTCCCGACTGCGTGATAATTTTTGAACCCCGGTGAGAATTTTCATAGCCTCACTATGCAATTGAATGGCGCGGTCCGTTTCTCCCCTTAATTGAGCAAGCTGTGCCCGACCAATAAGAAATGACGCATATTCCATGGTGGTATATTCAGGTATACCGTCGCGTTGGCGAAAAAGTTGCCATTCTTCATCCAGTTTATCCATCACCGACCAGCCGAGATCGGTGTCCCCGTCCAGTGCGTACAACAAGGCTAAACGCGCTTTACGATAGAAAATGTAGCGGGTTATATTTGCGGAACCAGACCTATCAAGTAATACCAACTCCATAAGCTGTATCGCCTCTTCAAGGCTTGCGATCGAAACAGCCATCATTCCCATCTCTTCCTGCACAATAGACAGGCCGCTAAGCGCCCAGCCAAGTCGCCGCACCTTATTGATACTCTGACTGTCTTGCGCAAACATGTCCCGCTCAAGTGCAACATTTTTTTGTCGTGATTGTAGTGCCCCCTCCAGATCACATACACCACGCTGTGCATCTGCAAGAAACGCGTGCGATTGGCCAAGTTCCGCTTGGTAATTCTCATTGTTTGGATCCAATACCAACGCGATCTGGTTATACTCCAATGCTGACTGCATCAGCTGCAAACTACGTTCCGGGTTATCAGCATCACGTTCCGCGTGCAGAAATCCGAGGTTGGTCAAAGCGTAGGCCATTTCAAGCACCCACTCAGCGTTCTCCGGTTGCAGCACAATTAGCCGCCGGGTGATTTCAGCGTATGACATGAAAGCTTCTTCTGCCCGGTCAATTTCACCCTGGTAGATGAGGATTTGGCCAATATAAAAGTCAGCCTGGCCGAGCTCAAAAAACACTGCTTGATTGCTGCGGTCAAGCCGATAGCTTTCCGCAAGCAATGCCCACGATTGCCGGTGTTTTATCAAAGCATCATCCAATGACCCTTTTTGATAAAGGTCCTCCCCCTGCTTACGTAATTCCATCGCTGAATTAATAAACGAATCTTTTCCAAAGCCCGCATTAGCAATCAACCTGGACAGATCCTGCTGGCTCCACTGACTCAACCTGGCTAAATCCTCAGGATCGTCCTTTACATTTAACATGGTGCGCAGCTCATTGAGCTTGTATACGACCAGCGATTCCCCTGAATCACGCCGCTGCTGGGCTGCCATTCGGGCCGTAATGGCTATAACCAGCACAGCAACCATCGCTATAGATACCATAGCTGTCAGTGCCCAGATCTTTTGTCGTTTTTGTAAATCCCTGCGCCGTAACTGATCGAGTGGCAAACCGAGCATACCCGAAACAAGTTTCAGCTTGGACAGATGCTTGCCATCAGCCCATCTTCGAACATCGGCCGCAAGAGGTTCCTGCAAACCGATTTCTGCCAATGCTGCGGGGAAACAGGTAGCTGTAGTATTAATACCGCCTGGTTCACCATCGACAATGACGCAAAAAATCTGTTCTTTACGTCCGAGGCTGGCAAAGCCGCGAATTTCTTCATTGACCCAATGTGAGGCAACGGCATCGGGAGAACAGATCACGATCATGTTTTCAGAATCGGACAAGGCCTGTTTGACCGTGCCGCCAAGATCATGTGTGGATGACAAATCATCACGATCGCGAAAAACAGGTTTGATCCGTGCTGGTACTTCGCCTGTGCTGGTTTTAGAGCCAACCAGATTGCGCGGTACGCGGTAGGATTCCAGATTACGGTGGAGCCACGATGCCCAACGCTCATCGCGGTGGCTGTAGCTGATATAGGCTTTGTATTTATATTTATTATTCACCGGATATCATTCCATCCTGCGTGTTAAGGCTTACAAAGATCATGTTTCTGACAAAAACTGATGAAATTGGGATCGGCATAACCCCTACTTTTCAGATATGAAACTTCACTGGCCGCGCTGTCCCTGTCATCTTTGATAATATACATTCGTGCAGCGGAATCGGCCTGGGTACAGCTTCGGAACCCTGTGGATGTGGCCTGACTAAATTCAGGCACTATGGGGAGACCATCAAAATTATTTTTTTCGTTTAACTGCCACCATTGATACCTTGCTCTTACCAGCCTTTGTACCTGGAAGAGATCCCGTTCCATTGAGTCCGCAGCATTCAATTGCTGCTGTATCACAACTTGCAAAAGCTTGTTCGCTGAATCCACATTCCCCAGTTGCGCTTCAACATCCGCAAAAGCAAGCAGAAGGTCAAGGTACTCATCTTCAGACACTTCGGCCTGCTCAGAATACCCGCCAAATGCTTCAAACTCTGATTCAAGTTCTTTCATCAAAGATTTCGCTGCTTCAAGCTGGCCGGTGTCTCCCAACAGACTGGCGAGCATGACTCTTCGGTAAAGCACCTCTTCACGATAATGAGTATTGCTGGGGTCGGCAGCGAATAATCGTTGCAAAATTGATATTGCGAGCCGCATGTTTTGTTCGGCTAAGTCTGTTTGGCCCGTGAACGTCTGCAGACGGGCGATACCCGTTAATGCGAACGCATAACTCTGTTTAAGATAGTTGTTACCTGGGTCTGCACGGCTTGAGGACTCAGCTAACTCCCTGGTTCTGCTCCTCAATGCCATGGCATCTGCCAGATTACAGGCCTGGAACTGGGCATCTGCAGCCCATGCCAGTGTTGTTGCATAAAAACTGGCAACAGCTTGATCGCCTGGCTTTAATGCCATCACCAGTTCTATCAACCTGATGGCTTCGGCCAGGTGCGCAAGCATTGCCTCGTCAATCTCCTTGCCGTTATCCAAATGCACCGCAGCCAGGTTATTGTGGGAGTATGCTACCTCCATGATCCAGTCTGGGTTTTCAGGGTCCATATCCAAAAGTATGCGGGTCAGGCGATGATAGGCCTGCATTCGTTCCAGGGCACTTTCATATCGACCCATGTCATTGTGTAAATTACCTATATAGTATTCGGCATTCCCCAACTCGAATAGCAATTCGGGTATTTCCGGATACTTATTGTGCAAACGGGATAAAAGATCGCGTGAACGCTGAAAAGCATCAAGGGCCTCATCCGACCTGCCCTGATGTTGGCTGACCCAACCCATTTGGCGAATGGCGAGAGCGACTTTCTTTCCTGTTTCAGGTGACAGTTTATCCGGATTCAGGCTTTGAAGATGCTTTGAAGCCTCAGCACTAATCAAGGCAAGCGTTTCAAGGTCTGCATCCGACTGCAACCTCTCGCCGAGGTCAACGACAAAGGTTGCCAGTTGCTCATTTTTCTCACGTTCATGTTGTTCGGAAATCTGTGAAAACACCGTCACTATGGCCAGTGTCAAAGCGGCTACAATGCCAAGACCAACAACCGCTTGTCGTTTATGGCGTCGCTGGGAATCCCGTTGCCGGAGTTCGTCAAGACGAAGACCCAGTAAGCCCGCAATCAGTTTGAGTTTGGCTACATGTTTGCCATCCGCCCACTTGCGCACATCAGCCGCCAGCGGTTCCTGATGACCAACTTCTGCCAGCGCAGAGGAAAAACAGGCTGATACTGACCCATCAGCAGCAGGTTCCCCACCGACAATGATGCAGAAAATCCGGTCTGCCCGGCCAAGATCGGCAAAATACCGAATTTCTTCTTTGACCCAGCGCGAGGCTGCCGCATCCGGGCTGCAAACTACAATCAGGTTTTCAGAATCAGCCAGGGCCTGTTTGACCGTGCCTTCCAAATCTGTCGCTGAGGATAAATCATCGCGGTCACGAAACACGGGGCGGACCCGGGCAGGTACTTCACCTGCACCTGTCTTGTTGCCGACAAGGTTACGCGGCACACGGTATGACTCAAGCGCTCGGTGCAGCCAGGCAGCCCAGGATTCGTCCTTATGGCTGTAGCTTATATACGCCCTGTAACGAGGTTTAGCCATTCAAAACTGATTCCATTTGAACTGCTATTGCAGTGGCTCTAAATGAAATAGAATCTAGTTTCTTCCTTTGTTTTGAATCGCGGGGTCAGTTGAGTAACAAACCTCTTCAATTTCAGGATGTTCAGGATCCTCAATATCTTTGCATGCCTTGATAGAGTAAAAATAGTCCTGTGGAACGCCATTGTAGTCATATAACTTGAATTTTCTGAGTGTTGTTGAGAGAGGCTTTAGATCAATGGCCCCACCAGGACCAGGGCGATATCTGGTGCTACCTGTTCTAAGTGACACTGCAAATTCTCTTTCCTGTGATGTATTAAGCTCGCAATCGCCAGGCGCTGTGCCAGGCTTATCTATCCCCGCACAGACTTTGAATTCGGTAAAATGCCATCCACCAGAACCGTGTAACTTAAAAGTAATCTTTGCTGTTGCATTATGCGGTACGACGAAACAACCATTCTTTCTTTGAGCCGCGTTACAGTTCCCAATTGGTCTGGTTGAAATATCTAGCTTTTTAGTAGTCTTGTTAATCTCTACATCAATCGTATGTTTGTTTTTAGTACCCGCCATACTCGTGCCAAAAAGTCGGTCGCAGGAAGACAACAACATAAAACCTGAAATTAACAAAATTACCCAAAAAAGTTTATATCTGATTTTCATGACTCACTCCCATTTATTATCAATTTATCAAGAGGCCACATGACCCCCCATTCGGTAAGTTAAATCACACGCATCCATTCCGGATTACAAACTGCCCATCAAGGTAATGTTTACCGGGCCAGGCTGTCTCATGCCGGCCATAACCCGCACTACCTTGATTTAAGCATAGGTGTTTCCCGATTTTTTTGCAGGATAACGCACATGCTAATGATCTCCACTGCCCCGATACTACACGGTTGCAGATATACTTCAATCCTTGAATACCTGTACTAACTTGAGGAATTATCCCATGCAATGTTCTGTTGTTCGTTCCCCTGTAAAGGACTTTACCTACATTTATTTACTGGCCGGACACGATTTTGATGACTTACCAGTGTCTTTGAGAAAGGTTTTTGGAGAGCCTGAGTTTGTCATGGACCTGGAACTTACCCCTGATCGCAAACTGGCCTATGAAGACGTCAATCAGGTCATGCAAAGCCTGGCTGAACAGGGCTATCACTTACAAATGCCCCCGCAGGAAGACGCGACGGGCTTGCTGCAACTACCCACCAAGAAGGAAACATTATTATGAAAGACAGAACACTGATAGGCGTTATGTTTGGCTTACTGGCTGGAATGGTACTCGCGCAAAGCGGAAACCTCTCGGCACAGGCGGCGCCAGCCAAAACCTGCGAGGAATCGAAAACCATCTTCAGGGATGCCTCGCGATTCAGCCGCAAGAATAATGCGGCGGAAAACATGACTAAAAAACATGATGAATACACAAAGAACGGTTGGAGATTTATGGATATGGAAACCTACATTGAAAACTCCGACCTGGAAGGTTTTTTCCTCACCTACAGTCGCGATATTCCCTGCAGCTAAGACTATTTCCGCGTTGTTGCAACACTGACACTACCGACACCAACTGCTTCCGCCGCGTCCAGTATGGTGACAAGAGCATCGGTATCGGCATCCGGGTGTGCGGCAATAATCAGGGGGGAATCAGGCTTTTCGGCCTTTTCCCGCTCCAGGTTGGCCTCCACGGCTTTGCGATCCAGCATACGACCCTTCATGGTGATATTGCCGTTGGCATCAATCTTGACGACGATGGGTCCCTTGTTTTTCTTGATTTCCTTGGGTGGTGAACTGGAAGGCCGGGACACTTCGAGACCTTTTTCCTTGACGAAGGAGGTGGTCACGATAAAGAAGATAAGCATGATGAAGACGATATCCAACATCGGTGTAATGTTGATCTCCGCTTCATCGGTTTGCCGGCTTTTTCTGCGCATTAAATAAACCTCGGTAAATACTGGTCCATCCCGGTTTCGGAAACCGGCAGCACAGCTTACTGAAACTGATGAGTTATCGCCAGTTATTCCACGGTGACGGATTTAGCCAGATTGCGTGGTTGATCCACATCCGTTCCACGCTGCACCGCCACATGATAGGCCAGTAATTGCAGGGGAATGGTTAAAACAACCGGGGCCAATAGCGGTCCTCCGGTGTCCAGACCAATCACATGACCATGCCTTTGTTTGAAGCTTGAAAGCACTTCAGTATCGGCAATCACATACAACTCCCCGCCCCTGACACTGACCTCCTCGATATTGCTGATCAGTTTTTCCAGCAATGTATTGTTGGGTGCCACCGCAAACACCGGCATCTGAGCATCCACCAATGCCAACGGGCCGTGCTTTAGCTCGCCCGCCGCGTAGGCTTCTGCGTGGATGTAGGATATTTCCTTGAGCTTGAGCGCACCTTCCATCGCAATCGGGTAATGGCTGCCCCTGCCCAGGAACAATGCGTGGTTTTTGTCCTTGAATGCCGCCGATAATGACTTGAACTCGCCATCAAGACTCAATGCGTCATTCAATAACTCCGGCAGGTGGTTCAGATCGGCCACATAACCGGCATAAACGGCTTCATCGACGCCATTCAGGCGTGCCAGTTCCAGCAACAATAGCTGCAATGCAACCAGCTGGGTGGTAAATGCCTTGGTCGATGCGACACCGATTTCCGGGCCTGCACGGGTCATCAACACCAGGTCGGCCTCACGCACGATGGAGCTCTCGGCAACATTACAGATCGCCATAGTGGTGGTGTAGCCCGCCTGTTTTGCATGCTTTAAAGCTGCCAGCGTATCCGCCGTCTCACCGGACTGCGATATGGCTATAAACAGTGTGTTTTCCGGCACAACCGGCCTGCGGTAGCGGTATTCGCTGGCGATTTCGGCCTGGCAGGGAATACCTGCCAATTGCTCTATCTGGTAGCGGGCGACCAGGCCCGCATGGTAACTGGTGCCACAGGCAACAATATGAACCTGCCTGACCTGCTTCAACATATCCTCTGCGCCAACACCAAAAATATTGGGTAACACAGCACTGGCACTGATCCGGCCCTCAAGGGTTTCCGCCACCGCCTGCGGTTGCTCGAAAATCTCCTTCAGCATGTAGTGAGGGTAATCACCGCGTTGCACCGAATCGGCCCGTGTTTCGACCTGTTTGACCGGCCTGTCCACTGGCTGATCATCCATATCCACGATCCGGTAACCATCCGCACTCAGTGTGACCGCGTCACCCTCTTCCAGGTAAATAAAACGATCGGTCTCACCCAGTAACGGATAAATATCGGATGCCAGGAAATTTTCTCCATCACCCACACCCAAAACCAGCGGACTGCCCTTGCGTGCCCCGACGATGACGCCCGGCTCCGCAGCATTAACCACGGCAATGGCAAATGCCCCGCGCAGGCGGCCAACGGCCTTACGCACGGCAGAAAACAAATCCAGACCGGTATCCATCAACTGTGCAATCAAATGCACCATGACCTCGGTATCGGTATCAGAACTGAACCGGCAGCCAGCTTGTTGTAATTCCTGCCGCAATTCTTCATGGTTTTCGATAATGCCGTTGTGTACCAGCGCAAGCTGGTCACCGGAGGCGTGGGGGTGGGCATTTTCTGTGTTGGGAACACCATGGGTGGCCCAGCGTGTATGGGAAATACCACAGTGGCCGTTGATGGGTGCGCTTTCCAACAGGGCTTCGAGATCCCTGACCTTGCCCGCTGCGCGATGCCTCGCCAGGTAACCATCCTGTTGCAAAGCGATACCCGCTGAATCGTAACCACGATATTCAAGCGTGTGCAGTCCGTTGATCAGGATATCCCGGATATTACGCCTGGCGGCGGCAGCAACAATTCCACACATAGTCTATTTCTTCACCGGTCGTTTCCAGCCGCGAACCGTTATCTGTTTCGCCCTGCTGAGGGTTAGTTTTCCAGCCGGTGCATCCTTGCTTACCGTGCTGCCAGCACCGATATCAGCGCCTTCGCCAATGGTTACCGGTGCAATCAACTGCGTATCGGAGCCAATAAAGACATCATCCCCGATAACGGTTTGGTGTTTGTTTACACCATCGTAATTGCAGGTAATGGTGCCCGCGCCAATATTGACCCGATCACCAATGCTGCTGTCACCCAGGTAACTCAGGTGGCTGGCCTTGCTGTTCTTGCCAAGAGTTGTGTTCTTGACCTCAACAAAATTACCAACCTTGCTGCCTTCATCCAGTTCTGTGCCGGGGCGCACACGAGCAAAGGGACCAATATCACAAGCTCCCAGGCTACGCATTCCCTCAAGCACGCTATAGGCGTGAACCCGGGTTCCGGCAGCCAACTGGCAGTTTTTCAGTACACAGCCCGGACCGATGTGCACACCGTCACCCAGGCTGATATCACCTTCGAGTATCACGTTCACATCAATGTATATGTCACTTCCCGCCTCGACTGTACCGCGTATATCAATCCGCTCCGGATCAGCCAACTGAACACCTGCCTGCATTAATTCTGTGGACTTCTTCATACGATACCGCTGCTCCAGCGCTGCCAGTTGAATTCGGTCATTTGCCCCCTCCAGGTCTGCGGGGACCGGCGCAACAACGCCATCGGTTGATAACCCTTTTGCATACGCAATGGAAAACACATCGGTTAGATAATACTCGTTCTGAGAGTTTTCGCTGGCCATGCTTTCGAGACAAGACGCCAATGCTGCGTGTGACGCCATGATGATGCCCGAGTTGACCTCGGTAATAGACCTTTGTGCTTCACTGGCATCACGTTCTTCAACGATACCCGTGACACTGCCATTTTCATCGCGAACGACACGCCCATAACCTGTTGGGTCCGGCACTTTCATCGTCAACACTTTCAGCCCTTTCGACGGAGATTCAACCAGCTTTTGCAATACTCCAGCTTCAAGCAAGGGGATATCACCATACAAAACAATCACATCGGCATCACCCGGGATGCCCGGCATGGCCTGCTGTACTGCATGGCCCGTACCCAGTTGCTCCGCCTGTGCCGCCCAGGTGATGTCAAAGGAAGCACAGGCCTCCATCACTTCGGGGGCGTCCGGATTGTAAACCACATGTATTCCGGCAGGCTGAAGTTGCATGGCGGTATCCAGTACGTGAATAATCATCGCGCGACCGGCGACTGTCTGTAATACTTTCGGCACCCGTGACTTCATGCGGGTTCCTGCGCCGGCAGCAAGTATTATGATATGAAGGGGTTTAGGCATAGTATTT
>Ga0164315_10000708_pt1 | contig 23797 bp, 15 predicted proteins | sample GuaBasSedimGuay6_FD_113737 | JGI IMG/M metagenome (GOLD analysis project Ga0164315, IMG submission 113737) | Subseafloor sediment microbial communities from Guaymas Basin, Gulf of California, Mexico - Guay6, Core 4569-2, 0-3 cm | ecosystem: Environmental > Aquatic > Marine > Hydrothermal vents... | reverse complement strand
TAAAAGAAACAACCAAGAAGAGGGGCAACCACAAGGGATTGCCCCTACGGGCGGTTCGTAGGGGCAATCCCTTGCTCAAGCCCCTTGCGGTAAAATACCTGTTTATTTGTGCTTCAGTACTTACTGTTCACTGATCAACGCTTGCATTTTTGTACGAGAATCGGCCGTATTCACGGCTATCCCAATGTTGGGCATGATTTGATCTAGAAATTCGAGTTGAATTTCCGTTATGGCATGGAATGAACCGATTTCAATAATCCCTTTGACCGTATTTTCATACAGAAACGGTATCACAATCAGGTTTTGAGGAACGGCCTCCCCCAAACCCGATTGGATCTGAATATAATCTTCTGGCACTTCGTTGACAATAATGCGTTGTTTTTCTAAGGCCGCTTGTCCGATTAATCCTTCACCTATCTCAAATTCATTCGTCATGCCTTTGCGTTGCGTATAAGCATAACTGGCAAGCAGTTTTAAGCGAACACGATCACTCATTGCTTCCTTTCCTTTTTGTGCGAAGCCCTTGGCGCGTTTCTCTTCTTCAAGCAAATAAAATACGCCAACCTGCGCCTCTAAATAAGTCGTGAGGAAAGTAATGATATTCTTTGCCAGTGTCATGACGGCTTGCTCACCGCGAATTTGTTCATTTAACTGCGTTTGCCCTGTTTTTAACCAATTTTGAATGGCATTTTGAGCGGTTGCTTCTGCTAATTTAGCCGCCGCCATTTCTAAGGCATTTTTAATTTGAATAAAATCGCCTCGATATTCTGCCTGAGCTGTCACATTTTTACCCCCCTCTGCTAATCCTTTCAAAACTTGTACAATGTTTTCAATCACTTGCGATAAATCAGACGTTGTCGTTTCCAAAGCTTGTTTGATTTGGATAAAATCACCACCATATTCTGCTCTGGGCTTAACGCGCAAATTGCCAGCCGCTAATCCCTGCGACACTTGAACTATATCCTCAGTCACTAACAGCAAATTAGATAAGGCCGTTTCTAAGGCTTGTTTGATTTGAACAAAATCGCCTTTGTATTCTGCCTGTGGCGTGACACGCAAATTACCCTTGGCTAAGCCTTGAGAAATTTGGACAATATCTTCAATCACTGTTCTAAAATAACGCGCTAAAGCATCATAAGTCCGCCCGATTTCTCCCATTTCGTCTTGACGACTCGTGATTTGACTGATATCACTATAAGTTTGAATGTCAGGTATTTGCTTTATGTCTCCAGCCAGCATTTTGTTACCCATCTCAGTCAGTGTCGTCAATGGACGAGTAATACTACGCGAAATAGAAATACCCAATAGTAAACCAATGAGGAGACTACCTAATGTTAAACCTAAGGTTAGAGTATGCGCTAGGAAAACATCTTGTTTCACGTCATCGGATCGGTGCGTATTCAACTCATTTTCGGTTTGAATAAAGCTATCAAATTCAGTACGCATCTGATCTAGCAGTGCCTTACCCGTACCCGCTTGAATCATGGCCGACACGTCGGCCATTGTGACGGGATTAGCGTTCATTTCGAGTCGCGCATTGATTTCTGGTTTAGCAGCCTTTTCTATCCACTTGAAGGCTAACGATTCAACTTGCTTTAACAAAGCGAGCTTGTCCGAATCATCTACCAGCCTGGTGCGTAAGGCCGTTATATCTTTCACCAATTGGGCTTGCCCATTGTGGTAAGGTTCAAGAAAACTGTCTTCACCTGTGATGAGAAAGCCACGTTGTCCCGTTTCTTGGTCAAGCATATCTTTAGCGATTTTAAGCGTGAGAATAATGCTTTCAAGATCGTTTGGCTTGGTGCTGACTTCCATTTTATCCAACACGCCGCGCAATTCATCTAAAATCCCCTTACCTACGCCTACCTTGAGCACTTCTTGTAGAGATTCTGCACTGACAGTGGCCTGATTCGCTTCGCGTCGTTTAGCAATTGCCGGCTTAGCGACTACCTGAATCCACTCATTGTGGAGACGTTCTATTTTGTCCAAGATTGCCACTTGGGCCGGATTATCGCTAACCAGTTTTTTCTCAGTCTCAAGCAGCTGATCAAATTGCGCCATACCATTTTGGAAAGGCTCAAGAAATTCATCTTTACCGGTAATCAGAAAACCCCGTTCCCCCGTTTCCATATCGGCAACCAGCTTAGCCAATTGGTGAGCATTAGCCAATACAGGCTGATCGTGTTCAACCAAAAAGCTAAAGTTTTTTGTCAAATTGTTCAGACTCAAAAGCAGCACGGCCGCCATGCCTATCATTAAAACCAATATGGCAAGGTAACCCGTAATAATCTTTTTACCCACTTTCAGATTGTTAAAAAAGTTCATTTGAATTCTCAATGTAGGGTGGGTAAGTTCGTTTCGACGCCCAGCGTCGAAACGAACTTGCCCACCATCTTCGTTAATAAAAACCTGCAACGTCAAAACTCGCTTGCCCACTCTACAAAGAACAGCAGGGGAATGGTGGGCTTTAAAAACCCGTTACCGGCCCCCTACAAGAAAGTCGCTTGCCCACTGTACAAAGAACAGTAGGGGAATGGTGGGCTTTAAAAACCCGTTACCGGCCCCCTACAAGAAAGGGATATTTCACGCAGGGTGGGTAGGGGAATGGTGGGCTTTAAAAACCCGTTACCGGCCCCCTACAAGACAATTTATTTTTTGTTTGGATCGGCCAACAAGTTCATTGATAAAGCCACACCCGCATCAGCGAAAGCAGTTTATCTGTATCCACGGGTTTCGACAAATAATCATTGGCACCCGCGTCAATACATTTCGCTTTGTCACCCTTCATGGCTTTCGCGGTTAAGGCAATAATGGGTAATTGACGAAAGCGTTTTTGTTCTCTAATTTTTCGCATGGTGTCATAACCATCCAGTTTTGGCATCATAATATCCATTAAAACAATCGCTGTGTCAGGATGTTCCTCTAACTGTGCTAGGGCTTCTTGACCCGTTTCGCCAACGATCACTTCCATATCTTTGTTCTCTAAAGTGGTCATCAAGGCAAATGTATTGCGGATATCATCATCGACAATGAGTACCTTTTTATGTTTCAATATGGCCTCTTTATCATGTACCATCCGCAGCATTTTCCGTTTATCGACGGGTAAGTTAGCTTCTACTTGATGGAGAAACAAGGTGGCTTCTTCTAATAAACGTTCTGGTGATTTCACCGCTTTGATTGGGATAATCGCTTCACAGCTGTGTAATATTTTTTCCTCTTCAGGTGTCAAATCACGTTCTGCGTAGAGAATCACGGGAATTTGAGATAAATGCTCTTTTTCTAGCAGTTTCAGAAACTGAAGGCCAGTACCTTGTTCGACATCAACATCTATGATAATACAATCAAAGGAGCAGGTGTGCATAGACTGACTGGCATCAACCAGCGTCGTCGCAATAGTCAAGTTAACTTCGTCTTCCCCAACCAGTCCTTGAATTTTCCGTCGCCGTCGTTCATTGTCAACAAGCATTAACACGTTTTTGAGCTTGTTAGCGACAAATCGTTCTATCTTTTTAAAGGCTTCGCCCAGATCATCCATACTGACTGGCTTTAATAGGTAGCCAATGGCACCCATTTTTTTAGCCTCTAAACTTAATTCTGAGGCTGATATAAAATGAACGGGAATATGCCGCGTTTCTGGATTATCTTTAAGCCTTTCCATGACGCTCCAACCATCCAATTGCGGTAATCCCACATCCAAAATAATGGCATTGGGTTTGTATTGTTCAGCCAAGTTTAAGCTGGTTTTGCCATCTTCAGCAATAATGCACTTGAACTGTTTTTCGTGTGCCAGTTCCATCAGGATGCGAGAAAATTTGCGATCATCATCAATAATCAAAAGGGATCGATCTTCAGCTTGGATTGTCGCTCTGTCATCTATGATCTCTTCTACTATCAAAGCTTGGCTAGTTGTTTCCGTCGCGGGTATAACCGTTTGAACTTCATCAGTTTGGGAAGAGGCCAAAGTTTGAGGAGTCTGAGTGTCTGTACTCAAGAAAAGAGCAGAGGCCTCTGGCCTGTCTCCATCCGCCTCAAGGCCTGAGGCCTGAACGCGGCCTGACTCATGAGGCCTGACTTCTGACTCCTGACACTGAACGTCTGGCAAATAAAGCGTGAAAGTACTGCCTTGACCAGACTCACTCTCTAACTGAAGTTCTCCTTTAAGCAATCGTGCCAATCGACGGGAAATAGATAAACCTAGCCCCGTGCCACCATAATGCCGACTGGTGGTACCATCGACTTGTTGGAAGGCTTCAAAGATGAGTTTTTGTTTGTCTTTGGGAATACCAATACCGCTATCTGTGACACTGAATGCTAAAACGGCTTGAGCCTCCAGCGTACCCACTTTCTGTTTATCGCCTGTCGTGCCACTCAACTTATAATCAGAATATCTGATATCGAACTTGATTTCACCCTCTTCGGTAAACTTGAACGCATTAGATAACAAGTTATTGATAATTTGTTGAAGGCGGTGCGCGTCGGTGCGTAACACCGGTGATAAATCATCGGCAAGCGTTATATTGAAAACAAGTTCTTTCTTTAAAGCTAAAGGCTTAAATTTCTGCGTTATTTGAACAATTAATTCAGACAGCACAATTTCTTCAATACAGATTTCAATTTTCCCCGCTTCTACCTTGGACAAATCTAGGATTTCGTTGATCAGTGTCAATAAATCCGAACCCGCTGCATGAATCGTCTGCACATATTCGACTTGTTTTTCCGTTAAATTCTCCTCCTTGTTTTCCGTTAACAAATGGGCGAGTATCAACATGCTGTTTAAAGGTGTTCGCAACTCATGGGACATATTAGCCAGAAATTCTGACTTATATTGATTGGCGAGTTCTAACTCCTTCGCTTTTTTCTCAAGTGCCCCATGCGCCTTTTCTCTCTCAATTTGGTGTTGTTCTAGCAATAAATTCTTTTGACGAATGTCGTCTCGTTGCCGCTCTAACTCGTTACTGCGATCTTCAAGTTCCTCATTCGTTTGGCGCAGTTCTTCCTGTTGGACTTGCAATTCCTCAGACTGACTTTGTAGTTCTTCATTCGTTGCCCGAAGTTCTTCTTGTTGTGTTTGTAAGGCGGCTTCTGCTTCTTTCCTAGCGGTAATATCTCGAATAATGCTGGTAAACAGGCGTTCTTCACCCCTTTGTACTTCAGCGATAGAAATTTCAATAGGGAATTTCGAGCCATTTTGGCGCTGGCCAAACAGCTCACGTACATTGCCAATAATTTTAGCCTGATTAGTCGTTAAATAGTTATGAATGTATTGATCATGCTGACTGCGATCCGGCTCGGGCATCAGCAGCTTGACATTCTGTCCTACCAGATCAGACCACATATAATCAAACATCTTCTCGGCTGCGGGGTTGACCGATTCGATAATCCCCTGTTCATCAATCGTAATAATGCCATCAATGACAGTGTCAATCAAATTACGCATACGTTCTTCACTGTCACAAATTTCTTGTTGTTGCTCCTGTAGAGTTTCTGTCAGTTTCTGAGAGTCTTCCAGAAGTGATTGCATACGCAGACGAGATTGGGCAGAACTCAGACTGATAGCAACATGATCGGCGATTTGCTCAAGAAATTCTATTTCAAGCGGTGTAAAATGACGAGCAACGGCTAATTCTAATATGCCTAAAACCTGCTGTTCATAAATCAGGGGTAAAACAAAAATATCGTGCGGTAAGGATGTGCCTAAGCCAGAATTGATAGACAAATTGATATGTTCTTCAGGCACTTGGCTAAAAAGTAAGCTTTTTTTCTCCAAGGCGGCTTGCCCAACCAAGCCTTCACCCAATTTAAATTCGTTGTCATTATGCTTGCGCTGTTTATAAGCATAACTACTCACCAATTTCAAGCGTTCCCCTTCGACTAAAAAAAACACGCCTACTTGAATATTCAGGTAATCAGCTAGGTAATTGAGAAGTTTTTGGATTAAGGCGATGGGTTCCTGCTCTCCACGCATTCTTTCATTCAATTGAGTCTGTCCCGTTTTAAGCCAATCTTGCTGCCGATTTTTGTTCATGGCATCGGCCAACTTAGTCGAGGCCATTTCAAGGGCCTGTTTAATTCTCAAAAATTCCCCTTGATATTCTGCTTCTGGACTGATATCCAAGCGGCCTTCTGCTAATTTATCAGCCACTTGAACGATATCCTCAATAACCAACAACAAGTTAGATAAAGCCGTTTTTTGGGCATTTTGGATTTGGATAAAGGCTCCCCGATATTCTGCCTGCGGCGTGACATGCAAATTACCATTTGCTAATCCCTGCGACACGCGGACAATGTCTTCAATCACTTGCTGTCTACCATAAAAAGCCTGTTCTAAAGCCTTTCTAATTTGAATGAAGTCGCCTTGATATTCAGCTTTCGGGGTAAAATGCAAACCGCCTTCCGCTAATTCTTGGGCCATTTGGACTATATCTTGACTCACTTTTCTGATATCGGATAAAGTCGTTTCTAGGGCATTTTTAATTTGAACAAACTCGCCTTGATACTCTGTTTTTGGCATGACACGCAAATCACCCTGAGCTAATCCTTGAGAAACTTGGACAATATCTTGAATCACCAATCGTAGATTAACGACCATTTTTTGAAAAGCTTGCGCCATCACACCGATCTCGTCTTGATTCTTCACATTGACTTTTAGGTTCATGTCACCTTTGGCTAATCGGAGCGCAATCTCAGTCATGTTCAATATCGGTTTGGCTATGGAATGACTGAAAAATAAAGCGGCTCCAACTACGAACACAATACCAAGACTGATGAAAACCAACAACCAGAACCGCATTGTTTGTGCCGCTGCAAAAGCTTCAGCTTGATCAACCTTAGCATTGAGTGACCACTTGACATCGGGAATATCTAATGGGGTATGAGCAATAATACTAGGTTTTCCGCGATAATCAATAATCATTTTGACACCCGTTTCACCGGTAGCTGAGGCACGAGTGGCCTCAGTGTAGTTCTTCTGTTTGAAAAGTGTTGTTTCTTGGAAAAAATGCGAATTGGAACGCAATAGAAAGTCATCAGAACTGATCAAAATGGTTTCGCCCGTCTCGCCTAAACCTGTTCGTTCTTGCATAATGGCATCGATTTGCTCGGTCGGCAATTGAAAGATCAAGACACCTATCAGTTTCGCCTCTTCAAAAATAGGAGAAGCGACAAATGAAGCGGCCTCTTTAGAGGGAGGATAGTCAGCAAAATCTTCAAAATGAGTCAAATCACGATTTGCAAGCTGCACTTTTCTGAACATAAGCCCCAGGCTTGTATCAGCATAAGGCCCATTTAAAAGAGAACTGCCAAAATCATCTTCTTTCACTACGCTGTAGATAATACTCCCAGCATGGGGTTCTACCAAGAAGATATCGTAATAACCATAGATTTCTTTATAGGCTTTGAACATAGCGTGATACTGTGCATGGATTGCACTATAGGCGCTACCATCATTCGCATTCACAAGGTTAGGTTTGCTTAGATACAGGGGGCGATAGTGTTGAGTCATAACAGCCGCTTCATCCTGCCCTAAGCCTTTCATATCAGTATGGAGCGCCTCCTCAAATGCCCGTATAGCAGCCTTCGTAAACGGGTTTTGAGAAAGCATTTTGACATCATTGAGGCCATTCTTAAAATAGTTTTCGATTCTGTGCGCTTTAATATCACGCACTGCAATCAGTTTATTAATCACTTCATCTTTTAAGGCATTGCGTGCTTGAGTGTAAGTCAGTATGCCCACTGTGATGAGCGGAATCAGTGAGACTGCTAAAAAGAGTAATAGCAGTTTGCCTCGCAGCGAATGGAAAAAACTAATATGTGTCATAAAATTTCATTGTTGAGTTATTGGGGGTAGGCTCCACCTCTCATCGTTATACATAGATAAGTCAAAATGTAGGGGGCTTACCACCTATCAGTTTTCTATAATGCGATGTAGAGACACGATGCCTCGCGTCTCTACAAACCTGAGTACACGACGCATCGCGTCAAAACGAACCTGAGACGCGACGCATCGCGTCAAAACGAACCTGAGACGCGAGGCATCGCGTCAAAACGAACCTGAGACGCGAGGCATCGCGTCAAAACGAACATGATACACGACGCATCGCGTCAAAACAAACCTGAGACGCGACTCATCGCGTCAAAACGAACCTGAGACGCGAGGCATAGCGTCAAAACGAACCTGAGACGCGACGCATCGCGTCAAAACGAACCTGAGACGCGAGGCATCGCGTCTCTACAAACCTGAGATGCGATGCCTCGCGAAAAAATTGACATGCATGAAAAATACATTATCATAATCGTATACGACATCTTGATTGTCGTATTTCATTTCATCCACAAGGAGAAACTATGCCAAGAAAACCCATTTACCCAATCGCTTTCGCATTGTTATTGGCTTTGAATTGTTCAACTGTTCAAGCGGGCATTGAATGTGAAGAACACTATGACATCCAAAAAATGAAGAGTTGTGCTGTGAATGCTTACGACAGTGCCAAAAAAGAACTTGATCAGACTTACGGCTATGTAAAAGATAGCTTGAACTGGAAACAAAAACGCACTCTCAAGACAACACAGGATTTATGGCAAGAATACCGAGATGCCTATTGTGACTTTGCCACTGCCGATATGAAAGCGCAAACCCTACGTTATCCAAGGAACAATCAGACTAGGGCGGCTTATGAGTATGATCGACATGACTGCCTTGAGCGCCTCACGCTTTCACGCATTGCCATTTTAAATCGATATCTGGACAATTTAGATATCTAGCGAAATGGCAAACGTACCGTTTAGTTTAGGTGGGTTTTGTACCTTGGAATGCGCTATCTTAATTAAGCTGTTTTCGCTCTTAGCCGAAAACGATGCGATTTTTAGGCATTCACGCGCCCGTCTTGGCGAAGCGGTTTTTAATCTCTTTTTAACGATTAGTTAAACTAAGCTGGACTACGTCGCCGTATAACTCGTCTTCAAAACCGTACATGAAACTTTCACTTCATACGGCTCCTTTATTAATAACTGATGTTACGCACCCTGATTCTTATCAAGGTTATACAAGCGCACGAAACATCACGTATTGATGCCTATACTCTTACAAAATGAGTGGACTATCGACTGATTGAAGTGGGCGGCTCAAATCCAGCACCAATCCAGCAGCAATTGTTGTTTGTGTTATTGAAGAAACGGAAGTTGAGTGCGTAACATCAGTTAGTTTAACAAAAAATCCGTTGATTAAAGCCAATCTGTTGTACTCTCAATATAAGACACCGCATCAAGTCTGCCATAATGTATTTAATAATACTTCTCGTATTGATAATGATACCGGGTTGCTGATATCCTCAAAGGTGGATTATTTTTATGAATCTGATTAAAAAACTTAAAAACATTCATCAATGCAAGGAATGTGAACTGCTGGAAACTGATTTAAGTGAAACCAATTTAAATGGGGCAGATTTGAAAAATGCGAATTTGCAGGGCGCTGATCTGAGTTGTGCTTATTTATTTCGAGCGATTTTGACTCAAGCCAATTTAAGTGGTGCCGATTTAAGGGGAAGCGATTTAGGAAATGCCGATATCAGAATGGCCGATTTGAGAGAAGCGGATTTGAAAGGAGCAGATATGAGTGAGGCAGATTTAAGTGGCGCGGATTTAAGTGGCGCGGATTTAAGTTATGGAGATTTGAGATGGGTTGATTTGTATCGGGCGCAATTAAGAGACGCTAATTTAAGTTATGCCGACTTGACGGGTGCCGATTTGAGCGAGGCCGATTTAAGCGGAGCCAATTTAAAACATGCCGATTTGAGTCGGGTTGATTTGAGGGGCGCTAATTTGAAGGATGCCAATTTGACGGGAACGAATTTAAAGGATGTGATTAAGTACTGAAGTTAAGCCAGGGCGAACACGATCGGGCTGCCCCTACAGCCCATAAATACGCTGTATTTTGTAGGGGCATACCGACACCCGATACGATATGGCATTGGGCAAGCCTACGGATTGCCCAATCTTTTATAGTCTGCAATGTGGCAACAAAATTGCGGACTACAAACTTCTTAAACAACAAGGGTAAAATCATGGCAGACGATCCTGTGCAGAGAACCTCTCCGATGACATACGAAGAAGTGCTTCAAATCATTGAAGAAAACGCGAAGACAAAAGCAACCGAGCTTGAACTTTCAGAAGAGTTCATGAAAAAAGTGCCGCCTGAAATTGGCCAATTGACGCACTTGACAAGCTTAATTCTGTCTTACAATTTGCTTCCAGAACTACCGGATGAAATCGGTCAATTGACCAACCTGATCCATCTCCACATTGGAGGCAATAAATTAAAAACATTGCCTAAAACGATTGGTCAATTGACTCAGCTCAAAATATTGGTTCTGGGTGATGTTTTTGGTGGTAATCCTATAACCTCCTCGACAATCTCCTCGCTTTCAGTAATCGATAATCTGACTAATCTGGTTGAATTACACCTCAGCAGTACTCATCTGACGACCTTACCCTTTGCCGTTGAACGACTCACTCAGTTAAAAATCTTGGATCTGCGTTGGAATTTCTTGACGGCTTTACCGAAAGAATTGGGTTTGTTACCTAATTTGGAACATGTGTATGTTCATGCTAATCACAGCCTCACTTTTCCACCTCGTGAGATTATGAATAAAGAGACAAAAGAGATGTTGGCCTATCTGAGGGAGCAGTTGTAGTTTTTCAAGAATTTCAGAGCAACCACAATCAGGGCAATCCCTTGTGGTTGCCCTTTTGAAAATCAATAATTATCTACTATATCAACACGGAAAAAACTAAAATGTCTATTTTCAGAGCCTACGATATTCGCGGTATTGTCGGCGAATCTCTTACACCAGAAATCGTTACCCAAGTGGGGCAAGCAATCGGTAGCGAGGCTTTTGTCCGAAATCAAGCCAAAATCGTTGTTGCCCGTGATGGCCGTTTATCTGGCCCTGAATTAATTGAAGCGTTGATTGAAGGCCTAGAAGCGGCAGGGCGTGAAGTGATCGATATCGGTATGATGCCTACGCCTCTATTATATTTTGCGACGCATTATTTAAAAACCGGTAGCGGTGTGATGTTGACGGGTAGCCATAATCCCCCTAATTACAATGGCTTAAAAATTATGTTAGGGGGTGAAACGCTGTCAGGGGAAGCGATTAAAGCCTTGGAAAGGCGCATAGAGACGGGTGATTTGATCAGTGGCACGGGTTCACGACACACGACAGACATTCACCACGCTTACCTCTCGCATATTCATAAAGATATCAAATTAGCCCGTCCTTTCAAAGTCGTGCTGGATTGTGGAAATGGGGTTGCTGGCATTATTGCTCCCCATCTGATGCACGCTTTAGGGTGCGAAGTGGTTAATTTATATTGTGAAGTGGATGGCCATTTTCCCAATCACCATCCTGATCCCAGTATGCCAGAAAACTTAACCGATCTGATTAAAACGGTACAAAGCGAGGGCGCTGATTTAGGTTTAGCGTTCGATGGTGATGGTGATCGTTTAGGGGTGGTTGATGCGAAAGGGCGTATTATTTGGCCAGATCGGCAAATGATTTTATATGCGACAGATTTGTTAAAGCGTCATCCAGGGGCAGAGATTCTTTACGATGTGAAATGCACCCGGCATCTTGCCAAGGCGATTGAAGAAAAGGGTGGGAAACCCTTGATGTGGAAGACGGGACATTCTTTTATCAAATCCAAGATGAAAGAAACCGGGGCATTATTGGCTGGTGAAATGAGTGGGCATATTTTCTTCAAAGAACGTTGGTATGGTTTTGATGATGCGCTATACACAGCGGCCCGTTTGTTAGAAATTTTATCTCAAGACAGTCGTTCCCCAGAAGAGGTGTTTTCGACGCTGCCAGATGCGGTGAATACACCGGAATTAAAATTAGAACTTTCAGAGTTCGGTAAACATTATGAACTGATGGATACCATCCGCAACACTTTTAAGTTTGAAGAAGCAGAAGTCTCTACCATTGATGGCATACGAGCGACTTTTAAAGATGGTTGGGGATTAGTGCGTTCGTCAAATACGACACCTTGTTTAGTGATTCGTTTTGAGGCCGATAATCAAGTCGCCCTAGAGAAAATTCAAGAAACATTTCGGCGGCAATTTTTAGCGATAGATAAAGCGTTGAAATTGCCGTTTTGAAGTGGTGTAGAAACTGACTGGAGTTTCTACTCGAAAGAGGCGTATTCTATCAATCTCTTGAAGGCCCTATTTTCGTTGCAAAATTTATTTTGCAATTGGAGTGCAAAATTTATTTTGCTTCGGTCAATTGGAGTGCAAAATTTATTTTGCGAAGGCCCAATGTTTACATAAAATGGAGCCAAAATGACGGTCGTTTCTGCTACCCAACTGAAAACGCATTTATTTGAATATTTAGAACAAGTTCAAAATGGTGATACTATTGTTATTAAACGTCATAAACAAGAAGTCGCTCGTTTAATTCCAAGTCACTCCCCAGATTGGCGTGATCGGATGCGATTACAACCAAAACTCAACGTGTCAGTGGATGAGTTGATCATGCCGTTGTCGGAAATTTGGGAGGATTACGTTTGACGCAAAAATATTATCTCCTTGATACTCATGCCGTTATGTTTTGGAATCTCAAAGAAGAAATGTCGATGAAATTCGTACAATTTTTGGATGAACAAGACAAATTAGGGCATTTACTCATTTCTTCTATTTCATTTTGGGAAATAGCTTTATTGGTCAAGAAAGGCAAAGTAGCACTTAACAACATTCACGCTTGGAAAGCCGAACTCTTCAAAAATACCAATCTTAAACTTATTAATCCAAGCGTGGATGAGATGATTGATGCTACGCTGTTACCAAATATCCATAAAGATCCTTTTGATCGTTTGTTAATTATTCAAGCGAATCATCATGGTGCGTTGTTAGTTACGAAAGATTTAATCATCCCACAATATGATGTGCAAACATTTTGGATGTAAATTATCCCAGTCTGTTTTGTATTTAGCTAAATTGAAATGGTGGGTAACGGATTTTTAAAGCCCACCATTCCCCTACCATCCTTTATTCCTTAGAACTAGCGATTAAAAAAGAAATAAACGCGCTTTTTTGCTTAAGACGCTAAAGACGCTATTAGAGAAATCTTGTTTCCTTGCGTCGTTTGCGTCATTTGCGTCTCTTGCGTTTCGTTTTAAATTTTAAAATCAAGACAGTTTATGTTGAAGAATGAAAAGACCCTACGAAAGACATGTTGTTTGTTCAACGTTCAAATGTGGCTTTGAAAAAAACAACGCTGGCTAAGTAATTAATTAAGTGAAAAGGGTGGATGAGTGAATTGAGGTGATGAATTGTTTTATTATAAATAATGTGTGGGGGGGGATTAGTGTGGGATGGAGCGGGTGATGGGAATCGAACCCACGCCGTTAGCTTGGGAAGCTAAGGTTCTACCATTGAACTACACCCGCTAGGTGAAAGGAGTGGGCATTGTAATCAACATTTTTTCAAAAGTCAAATGGGCAAAGCTAAAATGATAGATATTTTTTTAAATGGTAAAGCGCAATCCGTTGAATACAATTGCAGTGTGGCCGCTTTGATTCAAACATTAGAGTTAAAAAACAAGCGGTTAGCCGTTGAAGTGAATTTAGAAATTGTGCCACGCAGTCAATTTGAGCATCAGATTTTGGCAACGGGGGATAAAGTCGAAATTGTGCAGGCGATTGGAGGGGGGTAATACCAATATTTAAAAAGCACAACCCCGTAGGGGTTGAATGTGAATAGCCCTTTGTTCCAACCTGGGGTTGCCAAAAAATCAATGATAAAAAGATTAAAAAGCACAACCCCGTAGGGGTTGAATGTGAATAGCCCTTTGTTCCAAGCTGGGGTTGCCAAAAAATCAATGATAAAAAGATTAAAAAGCACAACCCCGTAGGGGGTTGAATGTGAATAGCCCCAGGTGGCAACCTGGGGTTGCCAAAAGTTAAGTTTATTCCAGCAAAGAGTATATATGGGTTTCAATCCAGAATGGGTATAATTGTTAATTGTTAATTGTTAATTATGGTACCTATCAATTTGTATTGTGCGCGGTATGTGAGGAGAATTGAGGCGTTCATGAATTTATGTGTTCATGAGTTCATGAAGTTTAGGCGTTTTGAAGTTCAAAAATTAAGAAGTTCAGAAATTGAGAAATTATTTAGGTGGGCACAAAGGCAACTTAAACAGCCCGATACCATAAGGCACGAATTGTCATAACCCCCTGAAATCAAACGATTAATTTTCAAATCAAGCCTCAAATAAAAAAACCCGTTAGACTTACAATCTAACGGGCATATTGTTTAGGAGGTGAAAAACATGAAAAAACGGGTACGCATTCTACAGAGTTTCAGTTCATTTGAAAAGAAATATTTAAAAACCAACTACAAGGATTGTATAAAAAAGGATTTTACCGTATAAAGACTGCGATATTTTTCGATTTACAATTTTCTTTATATTGCTGGAACTTGAAAAGTTCTTCATAACATCAAGGGTAATTCGTTTTGCGAAAAGCTCGTTTCCTAATTCCTTGTACTCAATTCACAATTCACATACGCCATTCAAACTATTCACAATTGACAATTGATAATTCATCATTATTCAATTCGATATTGAACCCATTCCCATTACCCCCAAAAACCCTTTCTCGCTTTTTTCCATTTCTTTTTTATGTGATTTAAATGCCGTCGTTCATTTGGTTATTGGCTAATTTTAAAACACACATTTTTAGGCATAAATCAAATCATAAAATCGAATAAAAATAATCAGTTATATTCAAACTTCGCCATAATAAAATACCATTATCATTGCCTATTGCACAAAACACGCTTTTTAGATAACTGATTGAAATATAACATCATAATACTGATATTCGCCATTTGCCATTCGCTATTCGCTATTCGCTATTTGTTAATGGCAAAACGCATTTATCATTTAGAATGGAAAAAATTGCTTTTCAAAAAGTTCAACAGTAACAATGTATTATATAAAAATCAATAAGATATAGACTTCGCAATTTCTTTGACAGTACGGTATTATTTTAAATCATTTTGAAATCTCTACTTCTATGTCGGGTGGGTAACGTATGTTTGTTGCCCACCATTTTCTATGTAGGGTAGGTAACGTATGTTTGTTGCCCACCATTTTCTATGTCGGGTGGGTAACGTGTGTTTGTTGCCCACCATTTATAGCCGAGAAACACACCATGCCATCTGAAAAACTGACAGAATCCGAAACGAATGAATCTGCTGCACCTTCACTTGATCAAGCGATCACATCAGGCGATTTTGCGACACTCGATCACTATCATGTTATCCGTCGTAATGGGCAATTGAATTGTTTTGATGCCCGAAAAATCATCGCCGCTATGACGCATGCCTTTTTAGCCGTTGAAGGTGATACTGCGGCAGCATCAAATCGCATACAAAATGCCGTCAATGAATTAACTCAACAAGTTATTAAAGGCATCTCAAGGCATTTATCCGAAGAGAGCACGGTGCAGATCGAAGATATACAAGATCAAGTCGAATTAGCTTTAATGCGAGCCGGCTTCCATAAAGTCGCCCGTGCTTACGTGCTTTACCGCGAAGAACATGCTCACTTACGCGCTGAAAAAAGAGAGAAAACGGTGATTCATATCACCGATGAAGCCGGCCGACGTTGCCCTTTGGATGAAGATCGTTTAGGGGCATTGATTACTGAAGCGTGTGCCGATTTAGAAGATGTGACACCAAACCTGATTTTTGAAGACAGCTTGAAAAATATATTTGATGGGATTTCTAAACGGGATGTCAATCATGTCTTAGTCATGACAACGCGCACTCTGATTGAAAAAGAACCAAATTATACTTATGTTGCAGCAAGATTGCTGCTAAATCAGTTGCGTTCAGAGGCCTTCAGTTTTATTAATTTGCAATCCGTCTTTGCGACAGCAAGCAATATTGCCCATTATTATCCAGATTATTTTAAGGCTTATGTGCAATGTGCAATTGACAATGAATTATTAGAACCAAAATTGGCTGAATTTGATCTGACAAGACTGGGCAACGCGATCAAAGCAGAAAGGGATTTGCAATTTACCTATTTAGGATTACAAACGCTTTATGATCGTTATTTTTTGCACTGGGAAAACGTCCGTTTTGAATTGCCCCAAGCCTTTTTTATGCGCGTATCAATGGGCCTTGCTCTGAATGAAGATGATCGCGAAGCGCGTGCTATTGAATTTTATGAAGCACTGTCCAAATTTGATTTCATGACGAGTACACCGACATTGTTCAATTCTGGCACATTGCGTCCACAATTATCGAGTTGCTATCTCACGACAGTGCCTGATGATTTAGAAGGGATTTATGATGCGATTAAAGATAATGCGTTATTATCTAAATATGCAGGGGGTTTGGGCAATGATTGGACACCAGTGCGCGGTATGGGATCGCATATTAAGGGAACGAATGGGAAATCGCAGGGCGTGGTGCCGTTTTTAAAAGTCGCTAATGACACCCTTATTGCTGTGAATCAATCGCTGGGGGAAGGGACTATGGTGATTACTGCTGATGGGGTTAAAGCTGTTGAGGAGGTGAAAATTGGGGAAGATTTACTCTTGACAGCGCAAGGGGTTTTTAGTCCGGTTAAAGCCATTCATGTTTATCAGTGTAGTGAAGGATTGGTAGAGGGCAAGCCTAAGCGAGTGATTGAGATTAAGACAGAAAGACAATTCAGGCCTCTACGAGTGACTGATGAGCATCCTATTTTTGTCATGCGTGGTGTCAATCGGAATAATGGATTTAAACGGCAAAATCTTGATGCGAAACCGAAACAATGGGTGAACGCTGGGGAAATCACAGATACCGACATGATTGGGCATGTGATTCCGACTGAATCCAGTAATCCACTTAACCTGTCTCCAGACGATGCCCGTTTTTATGGCATTATGCTGGGGGATGGGCATATACAAAAAAGAGAGCAGAGTAATGCCGGTGTCTCTTTAGGCATCAGCAAAAAACCGGAAACGATAGTGTTTGTTAAGGCCTACCTGACTGCCCAGAAGGTACATTATTGGCAAACGATAGATGGTAATTGTTTATACATCAATTGGTCGGCTTCCAAGCTACCCTGGCTCAATCGAGAACACCTGTATGACAGCAATGGGGCTAAATCTGTCCATCGAAATATGCTTCATTTGCCAAAACCCCTCATTGCCCCATTATTAATTGGATTAATTGAAACTGATGGCTACTTAAAAGGGGGCGAACGCATTAGCTTCACATCCTCATCTCTTGGCTTAATTGAAGCCATCAGGTATATGGTTAAAAAGTACCACGTTTTAGCATCTGGACATGTGAGACATATAGACAGTGCCACCTTTACGAATCGTCAAGGTGAACGAGTTAAAGTGGATAAACCCTTTACAACTTACGAGTTATCTATCCCAGCTTTTGAGGAACTCGCAAACCATTTTGGAATCAGTCCTTATAAACAACCGTATTGGGTTTACCATAACAATAAGCTGTTTGAACGAGTCAATGCCGTTAATGTCATTGATTATCAAGACACCGTTTATGATTTTGTGGTTGATGGTGATCCCTCTTATACAGTCACAGCAGCGCTGGTGCATAACGGCGGACGAAGAAGAGGTTCCGGCTGCGCCTATCTGGAAACCTGGCATATTGATATTGAAGAATTTTTAGAACTTCGCAAAAACACAGGGGATGAACGCCGTCGCACTCACGACATGAACACCGCATCATGGATACCAGATGAAATGATGAAAAGGGTTTATGAAAATAGAGAATGGACCCTGTTTTCTCCAAATGAAGTGCCTGACTTGCACGAATTGTATGGAGAAGCGTTTACAGAAGCTTATGAAAAATACGAAGCAGCAGCAGACGAAGGCAAGATTCAGAGGTGGAAACGTGTTTCGGCAGTCGAATTGTGGCGTAAAATACTCACCATGCTTTTTGAAACAGCCCATCCTTGGTTATGCTTTAAAGATCCCTGCAATCTGCGTAGTCCACAACAGCATGTCGGAATCGTACATAGTTCTAACCTGTGTACCGAAATTACCCTGAACACGAAAGCGGGTGAAGAGGTGGCCGTATGTAATCTAGCAAGTATCAATCTACCCGCCCATATTCAAGAAGGCAAATTGAATAGAGAAAAGCTTCAAACCACGATTCAGACAGCTATGAGGGCATTAGACAACGTTATCGACATTAATTACTACTCCGTGCCAGCAGCGCGTACTGCTAACTCGCGCCATCGCCCAATCGGTTTAGGCATCATGGGCTTCCAAGATGCACTCTACAAACTAGGCATACCTTATGCCAGTCAAGAAGCAGTTGAATTTGCAGATTACGCCCAAGAATTCATTAGCTACTATGCGATTTCAGCGTCTACCGACTTAGCAGAAGAACGAGGTACTTATGAAAGCTTTAAAGGTTCATTATGGCATCAAGGCATTTTACCGATTGACAGTATTCAACATCTAGCAAAAGCGCGTGGTAATCAATATTTAGACTTGTCTACCACCTCTACCTTAGATTGGGAAAGCTTACGCGAGCGCGTTAAAACCGTCGGTATGCGTAATTCTAATACGATGGCGATAGCGCCTACCGCCACCATCAGCAATATCTGCGGTGTGACGCAATCCATTGAACCGACGTATCAAAACTTATATGTCAAGTCGAACTTGTCAGGCGAATTTACCATCATCAATCCTTATTTGGTACGCAATCTCAAAACACTGGGACTTTGGGATGACGTGATGGTGAATGACTTAAAATATTATGATGGCAGTATCCAATCAATTGATCGTATTCCCAAAGCCATCAAAATGTTGTATGCCACAGCCTTTGAAATTGATCCCACTTGGTTAGTCGAAGCCGCCTCGCGGCGGCAAAAATGGATTGATCAAAGCCAATCGCTGAATTTATACATGCTAGAACCCTCTGGCCGCAAACTAGACAACTTATACAAACTGGCTTGGTTACGAGGCCTCAAAACGACTTACTATCTGCGAACAATGGGCGCAACTCGTGTTCAAAAAAGTACCGCCATTAAGACTCAAATCAATGCCGTTAACGCCCCAAGCTGTAGCTTAGATGAAAATGAAGAATGCGAAGCTTGCCAGTAGGGATAATCCTAGTGCAGTAAAGCGGAAATGATCAGACCACCCCAGCCAACAGCTAAAGCAGTTGTCTAAAAGCTTAAGTCACCTAAAGGTGACTAAAAAAACACAAGATTTATAACAGTAGACAGTCAATTTGCGCTTTTGGCGCTCGAAATCTCGCTAGAGATAGGTTTAGTCACCTTTAGGTGACTTGAGCTTTTAGACAACTGCTTTAGTTGGCTTTTGATGGCTGGGTGGTCTCGATATTTTCGCTCTCTTGCACTAGGGTGTTGATTGGGCGCTTGATGAAAATAACGCAAAAGACGTTTTCACGCTAAAGTTTCGCGGAGCGAAACTTTAGCGTGAAAAAGAGGCGCAAGAGACGCAAAGAGATTTTTCTGAAAAGGAATAGAACGCAGATAATCCTGATTTTCGCTGATAATTGATCATTAAAAATGGAGAGCATTATGTTATTAGATTCTGACGACGCTGGCACATCAACCGAGATTTTTTCTTCTACTCGTAGAAAATATAAATCCACTCACAGCAAATCCACGAAAAAAGTGGTTTTCCCTGTTTCAAGCAGCCTCGATCCGATTACTATCGGTAAGAAACGGCCTGCAGCGGCTAACATCAAAATTGTTGGCGGACACGGTTATGACTTGCGTCAACCGATACCGGTCAAATACAATAGCGTGAGAGAACGCTTTTTGGCAGCCCGTAAAAACTTTTGGATACCTAACGAAATTCCAATGGGGGAAGATAAACTGCAATGGAATACCGGCCAGTTGACTGAAGCAGAAATGTGGCTCTTTAAAACCAATATTTCTTATCTCACCGCCGGTGATAACCTCGTTCCCGATAATATGGTGAATGCCATTTTTAAACACATCACCGCCAACGAGATGCGACAATATCTCCGCCATGTCGTGATGGAAGAGAGCAACCATATTGAATCTTATTTGTTTATACTAGAATCATTCGGCTTAGATGATAAAGGGCAAGGACAGGTTTTTAACCTGTATCAAGAAATGCCAGAACTGGTTGAAAAAGTCAATTGGAATCTGATTTTTACCAACAATGTCGTCAATTCAGACGCGCCACCTGGTTCACCAGAAGCCAACCGCGCCCTGTTGGAAGACTTGATTAGTTATTATGTTTTTGAATACCTGTTTTTCCCGCTAGGCTTTTCACAAATTTTTGCGCTGGCGAGGAAGGGCAAATTGAGAAACACGGCACAACAATATAGCTATATTTGGCGAGATGAAACGCTACATTCCAGCAATGGCTTATGGCTCATTCTGCAAATTATTCGCGAAAACCCTGAACTCTGGAATGCCGCGATGCAAAAACGTGTACGCGCCATTATTAATGATGCCGTCAGATTAGAAACTCTTCACGCTCATGCCGTGATGCCAGATGGCGGTATTGTCGGTTTACCCGTACTCACCTACATCGACTTTGCCCGATTTACTGCTGACAACATCTGCACAAACTTAGGATTGAAACCCCTATTTGGCATTCGGGAACATCCCATGCCTTGGATGAGCGAATACGAACTCAATCATGAAGTCAATTTTTTTGAAGGGCGAGTGCGTGAATATCAAACCGGTACTCAACTGACTTGGGATTGAAAATAACCCAAAACGACAGGGATTTGAGATTCGATGCGGATAAGCCATAACGACAGGGATTTGAGATTCGATGCGGATAAGCCATAACGACAGGGATTTGAGATTCGATGCGGATAAGCCATAACGACAGGGATTTGAGATAAGATTTATTATACCCAATCCTTGTAGTTGTTAGGGTTTATCCATTATTATACCCAATCCTTGTAGTTGTTAGGGTTTATCCATTATTATACCCAATTCTTGTAGTTGTTAGGGTTTATCCTTTATTATAAACAATCCTTGTAGTTATATAGCATTGCTCAATAAATCTTGTCATTACAAAACAAGGCAGTGGATGAAGTACCGTTTTAAAGAGATGGAAAAGGCCGAGCAAAGTGCTTGGCCTTTTTGAAAAGAGTTATTGACATTCGCTAATCCTCAACAGATCATGCTTTCCGTTTTCGTGTTTTATTGAATAACGACATAATAGTCTCATAATCGTACAATGAACAAACTATATTTAGGCGATTGTTTAGACATTCTACGCAATGAACTAGAAATCAAGCCAGAATCAGTGGATTTAATCTACATTGATCCGCCCTTTAATTCCAAACGCAATTACAATGTGTTCTTTGATGAGAAGGAAATTCAAACGCAACGAGTGGCTTTTGAAGATACTTGGTCATTGCATAGCGTGGGGGATTCATTGACTGAACTCGACACGATACACCATGATAAATTACTTGACTTGCTCAATGCTTATCAACACATAGCCCCGCAAGTATTCCCTTATTTGGTGATGATGACATTAAGGATTATTGAACTGCATAAGGTTTTGAAACCAACCGGAAGTTTTTACTTGCATTGTGATCCAACGGCTAGTCATTATTTGAAAACGGTTTGTGATGCGGTGTTTGGAGTTGGGAATTTTAGGAATGAGGTTATTTGGTGTTATTCAATTGGTGGAAAAAGTAAGAAAACGTTCGCTAAAAAACATGATGTTATTTTCTTTTATACAAAATGTCATGATGGTTCTCACACTTTTAATGAGAAAGGCGCTTCTATTCCAAGAAAACAAAATTCTCATATGAAATTGAAAAAAGATTCAAATGGACGTTTATATCAAGAAAAAGTTGATAAAAAAACAGGCAAAGTATATACCTACTATTTGGATGCTGGAAAAATTGCAGAAGATTATTGGATAGATATAGTCTATAAAAATATAGAAAAATTTTTATATGATGTTCTCATGAATCATTCTAAGGAGGTTTATGAAGAAAGCACTGAAAACCAAAATTAGAGGCCTAGATAAGTCTCAATTCAAACGACTAAGGGAATTGTCTCATCATGCCAAAAACCTCTATAACCAAACTTTATGGACGTTGCGAGAAGCTTATGAGGCGACGGGTAAATACTTTGCCTATCCACAAAGGCCGATAAGGCGATGAAGCAGGTTCATAATTTAGAAGGAGAAATCAATTATCGTCTCCTAAAAAGTGCGGTCTCTCAGCAAAGCTTGAGAAAGTTGGATAAGAATTTCAAGTCGTTTTTTATGGTGAATGAGGATTTCAAAAAGAATCCTAATAAATATAAAGGACAACCCAAACCGCCTCATTTTAAGAAAAACCAATACGATAATCTGATATATACTTATCAAGCCTTTCAAATCCAGAATTTCGAGGTGGTTTTGGATACCCGCAAAGGGAGGGAATTGAAAATTCCCCTGCCTAAGCCATTGATAGGCAAAACGATCAAGATGGTTGAGATCATCCCCAAACCACATTACTTTCAGGCCGTTTTTGTTTATGAGGAAAATCAAGCCGTTTATCAACAAGTTCAACCAAATGACAAGGTGATGTCAATTGATTTAGGCTTGAATAACTTAGCGACTTGCGTGACCAATGGCGTAATCAAACCTTTTATTGTTGATGGTAGGCGAATCAAGTCGGTTAACGCTTATTACAACAAGCGCAAGGCATCAATCCAGTCATACCTAGAAAAAAGTCGGGGTAAAAAATGGTCAAATCGATTGCAAAACCTAACGGACTGGCGCAATGCGAGAGTCAATGACTATCTACATAAAGCAACTGCACATGTCGTTAAAACTTGTTTAACTCATCAAATTTCTTTCGTTGTTGTCGGTGATGTTGCCAAATCACTTGATCAGATTAATTTAGGCACAAAAACTAATCAAAACTTCGTCAACTTATCTCTAGGCCAGTTTGTCGAGAAATTATCCTACAAACTTGGGCAACACAGCATTAAACTAATTGTTGCAAACGAGAGTTATACTTCAAAAGCGAGTTTTAAAGATAGTGATAAGATGCCCAAAAAGTATGAAAAAAATGCTAAGCCAACCTATAGTGGCAAACGACTTAAACGAGGTTTGTATCGAAGCAAGGACGAAACTTTAATCAATGCCGATGTTAATGGTGCGTATAATATTTTACGGAAAAGTGATTGTTCGTTTTCGTTTCAAAAATTGATTAATAAAGTCGGTAATGGCATCAAAAGTTGGTTACACCCAACAGGGCGAGTTTTCATTAAGTAACCCTAAGCGTTAAGGCAAGGGGATAATGGGTTGATCGTTCCCTTATGCTTCTATATAGAAATATTTCTATTAATTTCTATATTTCACTATAAAATTTCGATCTAGAAACGCTTAATAGAGAAGAAAAAGAACGCCTCGGCTATCCCACCCAAAAACCAAAAGCCCTACTTGAACGGATCATCAAAGCCAGTTCAAACGAAGGCGATATCGTACTTGACGCATTCTGTGGTTGCGGTACAACTGTTGACACCGCCGAAAGTTTAAACCGCCAATGGATAGGCATTGATATAGCTCCTTTTGCCTTATCCCTAATCAAACGCCGTTTAAAAGACACTTACGGAGACGATTTAAGCCAGTTTGAAATAAGAGGTACACCGACTGATGAACCCAGTGCAATTAAATTATGGGAACAAAACCCGTTTGCTTTTGAGGATTGGTGGCTAACCGAATTAGAAGTCTTTGCAACGACTTATGGCAAAAAAGGTGCGGATAAAGGTATTGATGGTATTGGCCAGTAT